>LFIK01000678.1_pt1 | contig 25911 bp, 25 predicted proteins | sample 643401 | NCBI WGS metagenome assembly LFIK01 (sample SAMN03777447, study PRJNA286221) | soda lake metagenome | biome: soda lake; feature: Kulunda steppe; material: water; isolation source: sample T5-Br brine of Lake Tanatar-5 | place: Russia: Kulunda steppe | collected 2010-07
AGCGGCAGGCTCACCGACCGGGGCCTTTCCAGTCGATCTGGCAGATTTCCGCGCTGCGGCCGTCGAAATCCCACACCCGGCCAAAGGCGCGCACGCGGCCCTTGGTGGCGGTGGCGACGGTGATGTCCGGGCCCATCCAGTATTCGGTGTTGGTCACCACGATGTCGCGGTCCGGGTCGGCGCCGCGCACCGGCACGATTTCGCCCTGGATCTTCTTGCCGACCATCAGGCGGCGTTTGTCGCCCTCGTTCTCATAGCTCACCGGCGCGCGCTCGGCGCCCAGAAACTCGCTGACCAGCAGGCCGAAAAGCCCCGTGGTGCCCCGCGCCTTGCCCGAGAAGATGTTGACCAGCGCGTCATGGGCATCGTCCGAGGCGCGGTCGTCGATGAAGGCCGCCGCCTTCCAGTTGCCGCGCGCCATCAGGCCGGGGATTTCCAGCAAGAGCCCCACGTTCAGCCCGCTCAGGTCGGTGTCGCCATAGTTCCCGCTGTCGATCCGCACGCCGGACCAGGCCTGGCAGTAACCTTCGGTCGGCGCGTGCTTGCCAAGGCTGACCACGCAGGGGCAGAAGACGGTGCAGTTGCAATTCAGGATCAGCTCGCCCTTGATCGCCCAGGGCACGGTGCCAACCGCTTGTTTTTCCAGTGTTTCGGCCATGACGGCTCCTCCTAAGTTGATCGGGCTCAGATGATCAGGGTGACGGGGGCGGCGGCCAGCAGCGCCCAGCCCAGCGGGCGGGTCAGGTGGCGGCCGATTTGGGGAAGTTTTTCCAGCGTCATCAGCACCATGGCCCCGCCCATCCACAGCAGGTTCATGGTCCCGCCGACGAATCCCAGCGCCATCAGCGCCCAGCAGCAGCCCAGGCACAGCGCGCCCAGCCGCAGGCCCATGCGCCACGGGCCTTCGTTCCAGTGCGCCATGAAGAACGCCAGCGGGCGGCGGCATTTCGACAGGCAGGCGTCCTTGAGCGTGGAGAACTGATACGCCCCCGCGCCCGCCAGCAGCGCCGCGCTCAGCCAGCGGCTGGTGCTCTCGCCCAGCGGGTTCAGCAACCCGGCGCCCGAAAGCGCGATCTGCGCGCCGGTGGCCAGTACCGCGAACCCCAACCAGACCAGCAGATAGCCGCCCAGCAGAAGCGCAAACCCCGGCGCGTGGCCCGAGGCGACGAGGTCATCCCACGTGGCCAGCGTCGGCACCAGCGTCGGGGCCATCATCGCGCCCGCCATGATTGCCCACATCAGAAACAGTTGCGGCGCGCCCGCCAGTCCGGGCTCGACCGTGCAGAGCGCGGCCCAGAACTCGGCGCCATAGACCTGCGCGGCGGCGACCAGATCGGGCGGCAGTTGCATCGCGTAAAGCGCCGCCCAGCCCGCGATGACCAGCGCGTAAAAGCCCAGCCAATGCGGCGCGCCCATCCTGCGCAATTGCCCGGCAAGCTGCATCTCTCCCCCCTCCGGCCCCATTCGGGCTTGGTCTGGCCCGGTGAATCGGATATGTCTGACATATCAGACCGATAATTGTCTGACAATTGCAAACGAGGGCGCGCGTGAAAACCGAACTGGACAGCGACCGGGACTTCTCGCAGCAGATCGCACGCACCATCCGCGATGCCATCCTTGGCGGCGACCTGCCCGCAGACGGGCGCCTGCCCTCGGAATCGGACCTCGCGGCGCAGTTCAACGTCTCGCGCCCCACGGTGCGCGAGGCGCTGAAGCGGCTGGCGGCGCAGAACCTGATCCGCACCCAGCGCGGCGCCACCGGCGGGGCCTTCGTCAACCGGCTGGGGTTCGACGAGGCGCAGGAGCATCTGGTCACCACCGCCACGCTGCTTCTCTCCATGAACCGGGTGGATTTCGAAACCGCCTGCGAATCGCGTTTCGCGCTGGAGCGCGCCTGCCTGCCACTGGCCTGCGCCCGGCGCGCGCCAGCCCATCTGGCGGCCCTGCACGCCGAGATCGCGCGGCAGGGGACCGAGGGGCTGAGCGACGAGGATTTCTGCGCCTCGGACGTGGCGTTTCACCGCGCGCTGGTCGATGCGGCGGCCAACCCGGTGCTGTCCTGGCATCTGGCCGGCGCGGTGGAGGCGATGCAGCCCCTGATGAACATGATCACCTTCACCGCCCGCTCGCGCGCCCGGATCGTAGCACTGCACGGCGCGCTGGCCGATGCGGTGGCGGCGCGGGATGCCGATGCTGCGGGCGCGGCGATGGATTCGCTCGCGGCCTACACGCTGGAATTGGGCGGGCAGATACGCGCCCGCCGCGCGCGCCCGGCACCGGACACTGCAGCGGGCTGAGGCGCGGATTTTCCTGTGCCGCGCTGCGGTCGAAACGCGTCACCCGGACCAGATCGCCCTGCCCAAGGACCGAGAGGCGCATACCCCCTGCCGGTGATCAGGGGCTGACCGTGCCAAATGGGGTGCCGTCCCCACCCGGCCCGCGCACTGGCCCGGGTCACCTTGCGGCGGTCGGTCCGGGGGGCACTGTCTCGGTCGCAGGCGCTTCCAGAAAGTCGTCGATTTGCGCAGCCACCTCGGCGGGATGGGTCAGGGGCAGCATGTGGCCCGCACCGGTAATCACGTCACAAGTGACCCGCGGCAGGCGCCGGGCAAGGGACTCGGTGATCGCGGCGGTGACAGGGGGCGAGGCTGCGCCCCGCAGAAGCAACACCGGGCAGGCGGTCCGCTCCAGCCGCCCCGGCCCCAGCAGCCCGGCGCCATCTTCATTCAGCGCGGGGGCAGCGGCGGCGATCAGGGGCATCTGCGCGGCCAGCCGGTCCCGCACGGGCGGCGGCAGGGCCGCCCAGGGCGTGCCGTCACCCCAGCGGGCCAGAAAGGCTTCGGCCGCGCGCGCATGGTCGCCGCCGCGCATCGCCGCGGTGAACGCCGCCTCGGAGGCTTGATGCGCACCATGCCGCGGATCGCCGCGCGCAGCGGCAAACAGCACCGGTTCGATCAGCACCAGCGCCGCCACGGCGCGTGCGTGTTCCTGCGCCAGCCGCAGCGCCACCGTGGCACCGAAGGAATGCCCGATCACCACCGCCGGGCCCTCCAGCAGCGCCGCCGCCTGCGCCGTCACCGCGTCATGATAATCGCCAGCCCCGTCCCAGTCCGGCGCGCGCCCGTGTCCCGGCTGGTCGAAGGCCAGCGCGTCCAGCGGGGTGCGCAGCGCGCCCATCACCCCTGCCCAGCCACCGCTGTGACCCAGCGAACAGTGAAGCAGCAGCGCGGCACGCGCACCCGGTGTGCCGAAGCGCATGACAGGCGTATCGCTCAGGCGTCCACCCCCGGATGCGCGGCCAGCATGTCCAGGCGATCCTGCCCCCAGAAGCGTTCATCTCCGACGATGAAGAAGGGGAAGCCGAAAACCCCCCCGGCCACCGCCGATTCCAGGTTGCGCGCATAGGTCTCGGCGCCCACCAGCATGCCGGAATCCGCCAGCCCCGGATCGAAGCCCGCGCCCTCCAGGCAGTCGCGGATCACCGCATCCTCGGCGATGTCGCGCTCCTCCTCCCAGCACGCGCGGGTCAGCGCGGCCAGAAGTGCGGCCATGTCGCCCCCGCCCGCCGCCTGTGCGGCGATCAGCGCGTAGGAGGCAGGCGCCGGGTTGGTGGGAAAATGCCTCGGCTCCAGCACCATGGGCAGGCCGAGATGCGCGGACCATCGGCGCAGCTCCTGCATCCGGTAAGCGCGGCGGGACTCGTGCCGCTGGGCCAGCGGCAGCCCGCCGGTGCGCGCAAACAGCGCCGTGGGATCCACCGGCAGATAGCGCAACTCCGCCCCGGCGGCGGCGGCGATCCGCGCCGGGCGCGCCCCGGCCATGTGCACCCAGGGCGACACCGGGGTCAGGTAATAGTCGATCTGCACCATGGCTCGGCCCCCTCGAGTCGCGCTTGCTTCCCGTTCGCCTTGGCCCGCATCGCACAGGGCCTGGACGGAACGGCATGCTTGAAACTCTCGGACAGGGTGGTAAGCGGTGTCAACCCGCTGAAACCGCCCTGCCATCCCCCAACATCCGCCACCCCGAGGACGCCATGCCCGCCACCAGCGAACCCAAGCTCATTTCCGGCAATGCCAACCGAACACTGGCGCGCGCCATCGCCCGGCGCATGTCCATGCACCGCGGCATGACCGTCGATCTGGTCGACGCGCGGGTGGAACGGTTCAGCGATCAGGAAGTGTTCGTCGAGGTGTTCGAGAACGTGCGCGGCGAGGACATGTTCATCATCCAGCCGACCTCGAACCCCGCCAATGACAATCTGATGGAACTGCTGATCATCGCGGATGCGCTGAAGCGCTCCTCGGCGGCGCGGATCACCGCCGTGATCCCCTATTTCGGCTACGCGCGGCAGGACCGGCGGACCAAGGCGCGCACGCCGATCTCGGCCAAGCTGGTCTCCAACATGATCGCGCAGTCGGGGATCGAACGCATCCTGACGCTGGACCTGCACGCGGCGCAGATTCAGGGGTTCTTCGACATTCCGGTCGATAACCTCTATGCCGCGCCGGTCTTCGCGCTGGATGTGATGCACCATTTCAACGGGCGGCTGGAGGATGTGACCATCGTCTCGCCGGACGTGGGCGGGGTGGCCCGCGCGCGGGAACTGGCCAAGCGGGTGGGCTGCGCGCTGGCCATCGTGGACAAGCGGCGCGAGAAGCCCGGTGAAGTGGCAGAGATGACGGTGATCGGCGAAGTCACGGGCAAGACCTGCATCATCGTCGATGACATCTGCGACACCGCCGGAACCCTGTGCAAGGCCGCCGAGGTGCTGAAGGACGCCGGTGCCACCGAGGTGCACAGCTACATCACCCATGGCGTGCTGTCGGGCCCGGCGGTGGAGCGGATCACCAACTCGGTGATGAAAACACTCGTGATCACCGACTCCATCGAGGCCCGCCCCGAGGTCAAGGCCGCGTCCAACATCCGCATCGTGCCCACGGCGCCGATGTTCGCGCAGGCGATCCTGAACACCTGGGGCGGGACGTCGGTGTCGTCGCTCTTCGATCACGACGCGCTGGAGCCGATCTACGAATGGCTCTACCACCGCGAGGACTGAGCGCGCGCCCCGTGAGCGCCCGGTGAGCGCATTGGTCGCAGACAAACCCGCCTGTGCGCAGGCGCGGAGTGCCATGGTGGGGGCGGGCGGGGCGCTGAGGGGGCGCTTTTGCGGGCCGATGCACCGCGCGGCGGTTCAGGTCACCCGCACCGCCAGATCGCCGACCCCCGCCACATGCGCCTCCATCACGTCGCCGCGCGCCACGGGGCCCACACCGGCCGGGGTGCCGGTCATGATCACATCGCCCGCGCGCAACTCGAAATATTGCGACAGCACGGCGATGATCTCGGGCGTTTTCCATATCATCTGCGCCAGATCACCCTCCTGCCGCGTCTCGCCGTTCACGCGCAGCCGGATCGCCCCTTCGGCCGGGTGGCCGATCTCGGACGCCGGGACCAGCGCGCTGCAGGGCGCCGAATGCTCGAAGGCCTTGCCGACCTCCCACGGGCGCCCGGCCTTCTTGGCCTGCCCCTGCAGGTCGCGCCGGGTCATGTCCAGTCCGACGCCATAGCCCCAGATCAGCGCCTCGGCCCGCTCCGCCGGGATATCGCGCCCACCGCCCGAAAGCGCCACCACAAGCTCGACCTCGAACTGCACGTCCACGCTGCGGTCGGGGTAGGGAAAGATGCCCGAGGCATCCAGATTGCCGGGATTCTTCTGAAAGAAGAACGGCGCCTCACGCTCCGGGTCGTGGCCCATTTCCACGGCATGGGCGGCGTAATTGCGCCCGATGCAGTAGACCCGGTGCACCGGAAATCGCGCGTCGCTGCCGCGCACGGGCAGGCTGGCCTGCGCGGGCGGGGCAATCACATAATCCGACGCGCTCAAAGTTCGGCCATCACGGCGTCCGAAACCTCGAAATTCGCAGTCACGGATTGCACGTCGTCGTCATCTTCAAGCGCCTCGATCAGCCGCATCAACTTCTGCGCACCTTCCAGGTCCAGTTCGGTGGTGGTCTGCGGGCGCCAGACCAGCCGCGTGGTCTCGGATTCACCTAGCGATTCCTCCAGCGCCGTCGACACCGCGTTCAGGTCCCCGGCCTGGCACCAGATGACGTGTTCCTCCTCCGTGCTTTCCACATCCTCGGCCCCGGCCTCGATCGCCGCCATCAGCACGGTTTCCGCGTCCCCCACCGCACCGGGATAGACCACCTGCCCCATGCGGTCGAACATGAAGCCGACCGAGCCGGTCTCGCCCAGATTCCCGCCATGCTTGCCAAAGGTCGAGCGCACGTTCGAGGCAGTTCGGTTGCGGTTGTCGGTCATCGCCTCGACAATCAGCGCCACGCCGCCGGGACCATAGCCTTCGTAGCGGATTTCCTCGTAATTGTCGGCATCGCCGCCCTGCGATTTCTTGATCGCGCGCTCGATGTTGTCCTTGGGCATCGAATTCGACTTGGCTTCCTTGATCGCCAGCCGCAGGCGCGGGTTCTTGTCCGGGTCCGGGTCGCCCATCTTGGCGGCGACGGTGATTTCCTTGGACAGACGGGAAAACAGCTTGGCGCGGACTGCATCCTGCCGCCCCTTGCGGTGCTGGATGTTGGCCCATTTGGAATGGCCTGCCATGGGACCTCCGGTTGTGATGCAATGATGCGTGTTCGGCGCCATGCTATACGGCACGCGACCCCGCGGGAGCAAGGCCGGCCAGGCCCGCAGAAATGACGCCCGAAAAGAAAAGACCGCGCCCCGGAGGGACGCGGCCAATGCCATGATGATCCGGGCCGCTCAGGCAGCGCGCGAAAGCAGCACCTCGGTCACCTGTTCCTGCGCGCGGGCCTGGTCCCCGCCGCTGACGGCGGCCACCTCGCGGGTCAGCCGTTCCAGCGCCGCCTCGTAAAGCTGGCGCTCGGAATAGCTCTGCTCGCGCTGGTCGTCGTTGCGATGCAGGTCGCGCAACACCTCGGCGATGGCCAGCAGGTCGCCGGAATTGATCTTCTGCTCGTATTCTTGTGCCCGGCGCGACCACATGGCCCGCTTCACCCGCGCCTTTCCGCGCAAAGTCGCCAGTGCCTTGTCCACCACATCGGGCGTGGACAGCGACCGCATGCCGACATCGACCGCGCGGTTGGTGGGCACCCGCAGTGTCATCTTGTCCTTCTCGAACGAGATCACGAAGAGTTCCAGCTTCAGCCCGGCAATCTCCTGCTCTTCGATCGAGACGATCTTGCCCACACCATGGGCGGGATACACAACATGATCGTTGGGCCGGAACTCGGCCTTCTTGGTTCTTGACATTCTATATTCCCCCGGGGCCCCGACAGCGCGCAAGAAATAGTCCCTCGAAAGGCAAAGCCTCCGAACGACGACTGTGAGCGACATAGGCATCTGGCGCAGACGAGCAGTTCTGCAGATGCGCGGGACAGGTTGCGGTTTCTTGTGACGGATTGTTAACACAAAAAACGTGCGAATCAAAGTCCCGAACGCAACCGGTCGCGGTGCCGGGCGCCTTACGCTACGTCAATCCTGAACGGAAATGGGACGGTCAGCCGCCCTCGCCCGGCGCTTCCGAAAAGTACTTGTCGAGCTTGCCCGCTTCTCCGTCGCGGTCGTCGGCGTCGGGCATCGGGTCCTTCTTGGTGATGATCACCGGCCACATCTCGGAATACTTGCGATTGAATTCGACCCATTTGTCCATGTCCGGCTCAGTGTCCGGGCGGATGGCATCGGCAGGGCACTCGGGTTCGCACACACCGCAGTCGATGCACTCGTCAGGGTGGATGACCAGCATGTTCTCGCCCTCGTAGAAGCAGTCCACTGGACAGACTTCGACACAGTCGGTGTATTTGCAGGCAATACAGTTGTCGGTCACCACATAGGTCATGTCGCGCGTTCCAGAGGTTCGGTCACAAGGAAGGTTTCGGGGGAACTAATCAACCGCGCCGGATCAATCAAGCGCATCGCGGCGGGCCGCGTCGAAAACACGCCGGGCGCGTTTCTCGGGCCGCCCGCCGGGTGTGGCGCGGGGTGCGGCCGGGTCGCGCGGTGGCGGCGGTGGCGACAGATCCTCGTAGAGCGCGCGCGCCTCGGGCGCCGGGCCGCGCCTGGTCCCAAGGGCAAGCACGCGGGCCACGCAGACACGCGTGCCGATGGCAAAGGTCAGCACATCACCGGGGCTGACACTGGCGGCGGGCTTGCTCACCCGCGCGCCATTCACCCGCACCCCCTGCCCCGCCACCGCCTTGGCCGCCAGCGTCCGCGTGCGAAAGAACCGCGCATGCCAGAGCCATTTGTCGAGGCGCAGCGAGGCCGGTTCCGCGTCCATGCGCTCAGGACTTGTCCCGCAGCCCCATCAGTGCGGCAGCGAAGGGGTTGTCGGGGTCGATGCGGTCGGATTTGCGCGGGCCGGAGCTGTAGGTGGCGGGCTTGTCGTCGCGCTTGCCCTTGCCCTTGGGCGGACCGGCGCGGCGTTCGCCCGAGGGCTTGTCCTTGCGCGGCTTGCCCTTCGGCTTGCCGGATTTCGCTCCGGGCGCGTCGCTGGTCGCGCGGCGGTCGCCGCGCCCTGCACCCCGGCGCCCGCGCGGGGCCCAGGTGAAGGTGAAATAGACCTCCATCTCCGGGGCGGGGTCTGCCTCGCTCCCGGTCGACTCTTCGGCGGGTGCCTGCGTTCCGGTCTCGGCCGCGGTTTCCGGGGCTGTGTCGGGTGCCGTTTCTTCACCCTGCACGCTTTCGGTCTGTTCGGGTGCGGTCGTGGAAGCGTCGGCCTCGCCCTCGGGCACGTCCTCGGCGGGCGCGCCATCGGTGGCGCCCGTGTCCGCAGGCGTGGCCTCGGTGCTCTCTGCGCCCTCGGGCAGAGCCGCGTCGCCGCTGGCTGTGGGTGCTGGCGTCTCGGGCGTGGCGGGTTGCTTGATCCGCTCGCCGCGTTCGGCGGTGTAGCCGAGGCCCGCCATCAGGTCGGCGAATTGCTCCAGCGTCAGGCCGGTGATCGACAGCATGTCGGGCGTCGCCTCGAACCCCGCGCGGCTGTCCTGCGGGCGCAATAGGTCCGCCAACCGCTCCAGCATGTCCACCCGGATCGCGCGTTCGCCCGACGGGCGGTATCCCGCCAGCAGGTAATCCTCGGGCGGCACCTCGGGCAGGTTGGGGATGGTGACCAGCCCCGGCGGCGGGCTTTCGGGAAACTCGCTGCGTCCGGCGTGGAGCGCGGCCAGCACCAGCCGCAGCCGCGTCGGGGCGGGTTTCAGCAGCGCGGGCAGGAAGATGGTGAACTGCCCGAACCGCACCCCATGCTTGCGCAGGCTGCCGCGCGCCTCCTGATCCAGCGCCCGCACGTCCTGCGCCACGCTTTCGCGCGGGAGGATCCCCATCGCCTCGACCAGTTGAAAGGCAAAGCCGCGCGCCAGCCCGGTCAGCGCCTCGTCCCGTGACATGGCCAGCAGCGGCTCGAAGAGCGCGGCCACCTTGCGTTCGATGAAGTGCTGCAGACGGCGGCGGACCTTTTCGGCCACGTCCGGCCCGGCCTCGTCATCGACAAAGGCCGCAGCCTGCGGGCGCAGGCCGTCCGCCCCGGCGGCCAGTTTGCCCACCGCATCGGTGCCCCACATCAGCCCGCCCTGTTCGGTCAGTTCGAACTCGGTGTCGGGCGCATTGTACATCCGGTCCGCGCGCAGGTGGAAATGCGGCACCAGGGCGGCCTGCGCGGCCTGCCGCAGGGTGCGCGCCTCGTCGGGGCCGGTGGTCTGGTCCGGGCGGAAGCGGAACCCCTCCAGCCGCCCGATCAACTGGCCCTCGACCGTCACCTCGCCCTTGTCGTTCACCTCGGCCACAAGGCTCTCCTTCTGCTTGAGCCGCCGCATGAGAACGCTCGTGCGCCGGTCCACGAACCGCTGGGTCAGCCGCGCATGGAGCGCATCCGACAGCCGGTCTTCTACCGCGCGCGTGGCCTCGCGCCAATGGCTTTCGTCATCGACCCAGCCACGGCGCTGCGCCACATAAGTCCAGGTTCGCACAAACGCCAGCCGCCGCGACAGCGTGTCAATATCCCCGTCGGTGCGGTCGATCCGCGCCAGGTTGCGGGCCAGCCAGTCGGCGGGGATGCGCCCCGAATCATGCAGGAAACCGTAAAGCCGCGCCAGCAGCCCCGCGTGTTCGCTGGCGGAAATCCCGCGGAAATCCGGGATGCGGCAGACATCCCACAACAGCCGCACATCCTGCGGCCCGCCCAGACGGGGCGTCACCTCGGGGTCGTCGATCAGTGCCTTGAGCGCCAGCAGGTCGTCGGCATCGCGCACACGGGTGAGCCAGTCATCGCCGGTGTGCCGCTCCAGCGAGGCCACCAGCCGTGCGGGCGTGCCGAAATCCAGCGCGGCGTTGCGCCATTGCAGCTTGCGCACCGGGGCGAAGCGGTGCGATTCGATAGCCTCGACCGTGGCCTCGCCCATCGGGCGCGCCTCGCCCGTCACGCCAAAGGTGCCGGCCGCCATGTGCCGCCCTGCCCGGCCCGCGATTTGCGCCAGTTCATCCGCACCCAGATCGCGCATCCGCCGCCCGTCGAACTTGCGCGTGGCCGAAAACGCCACATGCTTGATGTCCAGGTTCAGCCCCATGCCGATGGCGTCGGTGGCCACCAGGTAATCCACATCGCCGTTCTGATAGAGGTCTACCTGCGCGTTCCGCGTGCGCGGCGAGAGCGCCCCCATGACCACCGCCGCGCCCCCCTTCTGACGGCGCAGCAACTCGGCGATGGCATAGACGTTCTCCACCGAAAACCCGACGATGGCGCTGCGCGCGGGCATCCGGCTGAGCTTTTTCGACCCGGCGTAGCCCAGCGTGGACAGGCGTTCGCGGCGCTGGAACTGCACGCCGGGGACCAGCGCGGCAATCGCCCCGCGCATGGTATCGGACCCCATGAACAGCGTCTCGTGCAACCCGCGCGCATGCAGCAGGCGGTCGGTGAAGACATGGCCGCGCTCGGGGTCGGCGCAAAGCTGAATCTCGTCGATGGCGACGAAATCGGCGCCGATCTCCAGCGGCATCGCCTCGACCGTGCAGACCCAGTACTGGGTCCGGTCAGGGACGATCCGTTCCTCGCCTGTAACCAGCGCCACCACATCGGGGCCGCGCAGGGCGCGGATGCGGTCATAGACCTCGCGCGCCAGAAGCCGCAGCGGCAGGCCGATGACGCCGGTGCGATGGGCCAGCATCCGTTCGATGGCGTAATGCGTCTTGCCGGTGTTCGTCGGTCCCAGAACGGCCACCGACCGGGACTGCGCGCGCATGTTCATGAGTGCAATCTGCCCGTTCTTCGCTGCCCGTTCTTGCCGGTCCGGACCGCAGCGCTGGGCCCTGTCAGAGAGGCCGCCCCTCCAGCGCCAGCTCCAGCCGGTCTATGGCGCGTTTTACGTCAGGGCGGTGGGGATGTATAGCGTGGGCGGCGCGGAAGGCTTCAAGCGCTTCGGCCTTCATCTCAAGCTCCTCCAGGATCACGCCCAACCCCGAAAGCGCCCCGAAATGCAGCGGGTTCAGGCGCAGCGTTTCCTCGATATCGGCCACGGCGGGGCCGTATTGATCGGCCATGAAGAACGCGGTGGCGCGGGCGTGGTAGCCTTCGGCGAAACCGGGCGCGTGGTCCACCAGTGCGGTCAGATGCTCGATCGCCGTGCGCGGGTCGCCGGTGCGCAGCGACTCACGCCCGCGCTGCAGGAGCAGGTCCGCCGAGGCCGAGCCCGATTGCGACCAGATGCGCAGGATGCGCCGTTCGACGCGCTGCCAGCGCTCCTGCTCCGGGTCGGCAAGTTCGTCCAGCAATTCGCGCACTTCTTCGTCGACGAAGGGTGCGGCGATGTCCGGTGCCGGCACCGATCCGGCGATATCCGCAGCGCCGCTTCGGGGCGCTCCCGGCACGGCCAGAAGCGCTGCGGCCAGAAATGCCGCAACGGCACGATTGAGTCTGCGAGGCTCCGTAACCATAGTTCGAGTGTAACGCAGAGTGCCGGAAAAACCATATCCGCGCTCATCACAAACGGAGTATCTCATGAGCGACACCATCAATGAGGCCGTGGCCGCCCTGTCCCAGAAAATGTCCGGCGGCTTTGACGGCACGGCCAAGTTCGTCATCGACGATGAAGGCAGCATCATGCTGGACGAAAACGGCGTGCGCGAGGGCGACGACGAGGCCGACGTGACCCTGACCGCCAACGCCGACACCTTTCGCGGCATCCTCGAGGGCGATCTGAGCCCGACCATGGCTTTCATGGGCGGCAAGCTCAAGATCGACGGCAACATGGGCATGGCGATGAAGCTGGCGTCAGCGCTGGGTTGAGGCGCTGGGGTGAGCGGAGAGGCCGCACCGCTGTTCAGTGCCATCGCCGACGCGCCACCGGGCGGGCAGGCGGGGTGGATCAGGGCGGACGACGGCGTGCGGCTGCGCGTGGCGCATTGGCGGGGCGGCGACGGGGCGCTGGTCATGCTGTTCCCGGGCCGGACCGAGGTGATCGAGAAATATGGCCGCGTGGTCGGCGATCTGGTGGCCGCGGGGCATCCTGTGTCGGTCATCGACTGGCGCGGCCAGGGGCTGTCGGACCGGCTGCATGGCGATCCCTTGCTGGGTTATGTCAGCGATTTCAGTGATTTTCAGCGCGATGTTGCGGCCTGGTCTGAAGCTTTGGAGGTGCTGTTTCCGCCCGACCGCCCGCGCGTGGTCCTGGCACACTCCATGGGCGGCTGCATTGCGCTGCGGGCGCTGATGGATGGGCTGCCGGCGCGGGCCGTGGCGTTCAGCGCGCCCATGTGGGGGTTGCGCGCGGGCCGGTTCATGCGGCTGGGCATGGCCGGACTGGCGCGGGCGGCGCGGCTGACAGGGCGCGATGGCGTGCCCGTCCCCGGCGCAGGGATCGAATTCCGCCTGTGGGAAAACCCGTTCGACAATAATGATCTGACGACCGATGCTGACACTTATGCCTGGATGCAGAAACAGGTGAACCTGCATCCAGAGTTGCGGCTTGGCGCGCCAAGCCTGCGCTGGCTGGGCGCGGCGCTGGACGAGGTTGCGGCGCTGGCGCGCCGCTCCGCGCCCAACGTGACCGCATATTGTGGGCTGGGCACGCGCGAGAAGATCGTGAGTTCCGAGGCGATCGAACGGCGCATGGCCGCCTGGCCCGGCGGCGCGCTGGAGGTTCTCGACGGTGCCGAGCATGAGTTGATGATGGAGGCGCCAGCGATCCGCGCGCGTTTCATGGCCGGGGTTCTGGCGCGCTTCGCCGACGCTTAGGCGCTTTCGGGCTGGCCGGGGCAAGGGGGCATTCTGCCCCCTCTGCGCGCGAAGCGCGCATTCACCCCCGAGGGTATTTTCAGGCAAGATGAAGATCGGGCTCATGGCCGGCTGATCTGGCCGCCTCCGACGGCGGCAGCGACGCCGGTGGTGCCCGGGCAGGAGGTGGGCAAGCCGCGCGCGACGCGCACGGCGAGGAAGGCGAAGGCCTGTGCTTCGAGCATGTCTCCGTCGAGGCCCGCGTCCTCGACGGGGGCGACGGGGCAGGATGCGGCATCCGCGATCATGGCCATGAGGGTCCCGTTGTGACGCCCGCCGCCGGTGACCAGCATCCGCGCGGGGGGCGCGGGGTAGTGCTGCGCGGCGGCGGCCACGGTGGCGGCGGTGCAGGCGGCGAGGGTGGCGGCGGCGTCTTCGTCCCCGAGATGCGCAACCCGCTCGGCGAGCCGCGCGAAGGCGCCACGGTCGAGGGATTTCGGCGGGATGCGGTGGAAGAAGCGTCCTTCCAGCAGGGCATCGACCACGGCCCGGTCCGGGGTGCCGCGCACCGCGAGCGCGCCGCCTTCATCCCGCACGGCGCCAGTGCGCGCCAGCATCAGGTCGTCGAGCGCCGCGTTGCCCGGCCCGGTGTCGAAGGCCAGAAGCGCGCCCGGCACCTCGGGGGACGGTTGAGCCGGGTCGACCCAGGTCACGTTGCCCACCCCGCCGAGGTTGAGGAACACCAGCGGTTCGCGGGCGCCGATGTGGTGCGCCAGTGCGAAGTGGTAGAAGGGGGCCAACGGCGCCCCCTGCCCGCCCAGTTCCATGTCGGCGCTGCGGAAATCCCAGACCACCGGCACCCCCAGCGCATGGGCCAGCACCGCGCCGGACCCGGCCTGATGCGTCCGGGCTTGGTCCGGGTCATGCGCGAGGGTCTGGCCGTGGAAGCCCGCGATGTCGATGCTGTCGAACCCGGCCATGATTTCGGCGTGGGCGATCTCGACCACCTCGGCCGCCGCCTCCACCCCTGTTTCGCCTGGCCAGCGGCCCAGGGCAGCGCGCAGGGTGGCGCGTTCGGCTGGGGTGTAGGGCCGGAAGGCGGTTTCGCCGAATCCTGCGATGCACTCGCCGTCGGTGCGCAGCACCGCCGCGTCCACCCCGTCCAGTGACGTGCCCGACATGGTGCCGAGCGCCCGCATCGGGCCTTGGACCGCCCTGCCCTTGCGCATGCCCTTTCCCTTGTCCCGCCTGCCCGCTATAGACAGCCGCAACCCGGACCCGAGGACAAGCGGAAATGACCCCCTATCGCCCGAAATCGGATTTCCTGACCGTGATGCTGGAGCGCGGGTTCCTGGCCGACTGCACCGACCTGCAGGGGCTGGACGCGGCGCTGATCGCCGGGGTGGTCCCGGCCTATATCGGCTATGACGCCACGGCGCGGTCGCTGCATGTGGGGCACCTCTTGAACATCATGGTGCTGCGCTGGCTGCAGAAGACGGGACACAAGCCGATCACGCTCATGGGCGGCGGGACCACCAAGGTGGGCGATCCCAGCTTCCGGGCCGAGGAGCGCCCGCTGCTGGATGCCGCCGCCATCGACGCGAATATCGCCGGGATGCAGGAGGTGTTTGCCAAATACCTGCGCTATGGCGCTGGCGCGGCGGATGCGGTGATGCTGAACAACGCCGACTGGCTGGACGGGCTGAACTACCTGGATTTTCTGCGCGATGTGGGGCGGCATTTCAGCGTGAACCGGATGCTGTCGTTCGAGAGCGTGAAATCACGGCTGGACAGGGAGCAATCGCTCAGCTTCCTGGAATTCAACTACATGATCCTGCAGGCCTATGATTTCGTGGAGATCTACCGCCGCCACGGCTGCCTGTTGCAGATGGGCGGCTCGGACCAATGGGGCAACATTGTCAACGGGATCGACCTGGCGCGCCGGATCGCGGATGCCGAGCTTTACGGACTGACCACACCGCTCTTGACCACCTCGGACGGGCGCAAGATGGGCAAATCGGCGGGCGGCGCGGTCTGGCTGAACGCGGACATGCTGTCGCCCTATGAGTTCTGGCAGTTCTGGCGCAACACTACCGACGCCGATGTGGGCCGCTTCCTGAAGCTCTATACCGAACTGCCGCTGGCCGAGTGCGACCGGCTGGGTGCGCTGGTGGGGTCCGAGGTGAACGCCGCCAAGATCATCCTGGCCAACGAGGTCACGACCCTGTGCCACGGGGCCGAGGCGGCAGCGGCGGCCGAGGCAACGGCGCGCGCGGTGTTCGAGCGTGGCGGGACAGGCGAGGACCTGCCAACTTTGGCGCTGAGCGCTGACGATCTGGGCGCGGGGCTGCCCATGGCGCAGCTTTTCGTGCGCGCAGGGCTGACGAAAACGGGCAAGGAGGCGAAGCGGTTGATCGCCGAAGGCGGCGCGCGGGCCAATGACGCCCCGGTGACCGATGCCGGGCAGATGATCGGCGCGGCGGACCTGTCGGCGCCGCTGAAGCTGAGTGCAGGCAAGAAGCGCCATGCGCTGGTGACGCTGGCAGACGGGGACTGACGCACGGTTGGCGCTGCGTGCCTCGGTCGCGCACGGCCGCGCAGGGTGCGACTGGCCCTGTGCATGGATCATCTGCACTGGCTTTGCCTGGGGCATGTGCTTGCGCCGGGTCAGATCCAGCCCGCGTCCTTCAACCCCTGACGGAAGCTGCGCCCGACCGGCACCTGCCGCCCGTCGCGCAGGCGCAGGAACAGACGCTGGCCGTCACGCTCCGGGCGGTCTACCGCATCGGCGGCCACCCACCAGGACCGGTGCACCCGGCGGCCCACCCCAGCCAGTTCGCGGGCGGCATCCTCCATCCGGCACAGGATCATCTCCTGCCCGCCGTCGCTGTGGACGACCAGGTAATGGTCCTGCATTTCCAGGCACAGGATCGGCCCGAGAGGCGGCTTTTCTAGGCGGCGCAGGAAAAGCCCCAGCCCCCCCGCCGCATCCGACCCTGCGTCCGGCGTGCGCTCTGGCTGCCGCGCAGTCTCGCGCAGATCCTGAAACGTATAGACCGGCAGCGCGATCGCCCCCATCAGCAGCAGCACCTGCGCGAAGAGCACGGCCACATTTCCGGGCCACCCCAGCCCCGACAGGTGCCCGGCCAGCGCCACAACCCCGGTCGCGGGCAGCGCCGCCAGCGCCGCGCCGACCAGCGGCACCAGGACACGCGGCGCGGGCAGCAGATGGCTTAGTTGCGCATCCACCTGCCGGATGATCGCATCGGCCAGCAGCCAGTTCAGCGCCACCACCGCCAGCCAGTATCCCATCCGCGGCCATAGCGGCAGCAGGTCAAAGGTGCCGAAGGGCCCCAGCGCCCCCAGCACCGCCCCCACCGCCAGCGCCGGCCCCGTGCGAGTGGCGATTCGGGCCGCAATATGTCCGAGTCGTTCGCGCATCGTGAACGGATGTAGCATGTCGCTGACGCAGGACTCCAACACCTTCGCGCAAGGGCGCTCGCCCGGGCCGCAGCGCCTGTGGCATCAGCGCCCGCATCGACGGACCGCAACACGCGAAAGGAGATTCTGCCATGTTCATGCTCATCCTGTGGATCCATATCGCTTTCGGCTTCCTGGCTCTGGGTACCGCTGGGCTGGCGCTCGGCAGCGCCAAGGGCGCGGCTCTGCACCGGCGCGTGGGGCAGGTCTATGTCTGCGCCATGTTCGGGGTCAGCGCCACGTCGCTGGCGCTGGTGACGCTGCGGCCCAATGCCTTCCTGCTGGCGATTGCGATCTTCAGCTTCTTCCTCGTCTTCACCGGCTGGCGCGCCGGGGTGGTGCGCGACGGGTGCCCGCGCGCCCTGGATCATGCCGTGGGCGCGCTGATGGCGCTGGCGGGGCTGGCAATGCTGGGCGCGGGTGCGGCGGGGCTGGCGGGCGCGGGCGGCGCGGCTCCGGTGATCCTGCTGGTCTTTGGGGCCATCGGGTTGACCATGGCGCTTTCGGACTGGCGCGACTGGCGCGCCGGGCCGGTCACCGGCAAGGAGCGCATTTCCCGGCATCTGACGCGGATGCTGGGCGGCACCATCGCCGCAATCACGGCCGCCGTGACCACCAACGCGACCTTCCTGCCCGAACTTGTGGCCTGGCTGGGACCGACGGCGGTGCTGACGCCGGTGATCTTCTGGTGGAATGCGCGTATCCTGCGCGAGCGCGCGGCTTGAAGCGACGAAAGGAATTCATCTCATGAGACGTTTTTTCACGATCCTCGGCTGGACCTTCGGCATCCTTGCCGTGCTGCTGCTGGCCGCGTTCCTGTGGCTGCGCAACAGCCCCTACTGGGCGGGCATAACGCTCTTCGCCGATGCTCACCGGGCCGAGAATTTCCGCACCATGGACCGTATCTTTCCCTATCGGGAGGTGCCGCGCGGCGCGGATGTCTGGGCCTTCGACGCCGACCCGCGCCCCCTTCCCGAGCGCTACGAATTCGACGGCGAGAGCCGCGATCTGGCGGCCTTTCTGGACCGCACCGAAACCACCGGCCTCATGGTGGTGCACGCGGGCGCCATCACGCATGAAGAGTATCGGCAGGGCGCGGATGACACCTCGCTCTTCACCTCGTGGTCAGTGGCCAAGTCGGTGCTTTCGGCGCTGATCGGCATCGCGGTGGAGGAAGGCCATATCGGCAGCCTCAGCGATCCCATCGGCCAGTATGTGCCGGGGCTGGCCGGTTCCGGCTACGCCGCAGTGCCGATAGAACACGCGCTGACCATGTCCTCGGGCGTGGACTTCAACGAGGATTACGACGACCCGCGTTCGGACATCAACATGCTGTTCGTGCGCGCCATGGCCTTCGGTAAGCCGATCGAGGAAAGCATTGCTGCGCTGCAAAGCATCCGCGCGCCTGGCGAGTTCAACGCCTATATCAGTTCCGACACCATGGCGCTGGGGCTGGTGCTGGAGGCCGCGACAGGGATGCCCGTGGCCGAATACCTGTCCAGCCGGCTCTGGGCGCCCATGGGGGCCGAGGCCGATGCCACCTGGAGCACCGACCGCACGGGCCGCGAGATCGCGCTCTGCTGCCTGAACGCCACCCTGCGCGATTTCGCGCGCTTTGGGCGGCTGTTTCTGGAGGAGGGCGCGCGCGACGGGGCGCAGATCGTCCCCGCGGACTGGGTGCATGCCTCGATCAATCCGCAGGCGCCGCACCTGCAACCCGGCGACAACCCGGCCAGCGACTGGGTCTTTGGCTATGGCTACAAATGGTGGATCCCCGAGGACCCACAGGGGGATTTCACCGCCATCGGCGTCTGGGGGCAGTATGTCTATGTGGATCCCACGCGCGAGGTGGTGATCGTCAAGACCAGCACCGATCCGCTGTTCGACGACAACGACCACGAAACCATCGCCGCCTTCCGCGCCATTGCGGCCGAGGTCGCCGGGGACTGAGGCGGCCCACGGGAACCCCGGTCGGGGCTTGTGCAGCCAGCCTAGGGCGAGCCCGTGCTCGCCCTCAGCGGCTTGCGCGCTCGATGAACTCGACCAGTGCCTGCCGGTCCGCGTCCGAGGCGATGCGCTGCTCGGGCATGCGCGATCCGGGGGTATAGGCTTCGGGGCCGAACTCGAACAGCTCTGCCACCGTGCGCTTGCTCCAGACGATATCAAGCGCCTGCAACGCCTCGGAAAAGTCATAGCCGGGCTGCGTGGCGATCCGTTGGCCGAAAATGCCATGCAGCGAAGGGCCAGCGCGCGATTGGTCGCCCGGCTCCAGACTGTGGCAGACGGCGCAGGCGCGCCAGACCTCGGCCCCGCGGCTACCATCGTCGAATGCGGCCATCTCTGTCGCCACGCCCTCCCCCTGCGCCGCACCGTCGCGGGCGGACCAGCGCCGGATCGTGCCGTCAGCGCCTGCGCTCAACAGCACCGTCCCGTCGGTGGCCAGTGCCCAGACCGGGCCGTCGGCGGCCTCGATCCGGAAGCGCTCCAGCAGGTCTTCGGGCTCAAGCATCCAGACTCCGCCGTCGATCCCGCCCGCCACAATGCCGCCCTCGCTGGTGGCCACGGCGACCAGCGGGCGGTCGGTCAGGAAGCGTTCGGGCAGCAGGTCACCATCGGGCGAAAACAGCCGCAGCGCGCCTTCGGCAAAGACCACGGCCACCCGCTCGCGGCTGATTGCCAGCCCGTTGGGCAGGTCCGGCAGGTCCGCGCGCGCCGCCAGCTCCAGCCCCGGACCCCAGCGCGCAAAACGCAGGTCCCGCCCTACCGAGACCAGATCGCCCGAGGCCAGATAACCGAGCCCCGTCACCGCGTCGGCGTGGCCTTGCGTCTCCCGGTTCCCACCGCTCTCGGTGTCCAGCTGCGTGATGGTCCCGTCCCGAAACCCCGCCGCCAGCGTCCCCCCATCGGGCGACAGCGCCAGCGAAGCGATCGCGGACATGCCCGGGTCGGTGGCCAGATCCGGCACCCGGGCCTCCGCGCGCCAGACCGCGATGCGCCCGTCCTGCCCGGCAGTGGCGAAGCGTCCATCCGGCATCAGCGCCACGCCGGTCACGTTGCCCTCGTGGAACCGCGTGACTGTCTGCGCCGCGCCCGAGCCCATGTCCCACAGGATCGCGCGGGTGTCGAAGCCGCCCGAAAGCGCCCGGTCTCCGTCCAGGGCCAGTGCGCCCACCGGCCCGCCATGGCCCAGCAGGTCCTGCGCTACCGCAGGCACGCCAGTTACCAGCCCGGCGGCCAGCGTCAGGACAGACAGGCGCAAGCGCACGCGGATATCAGTTGCCGATCAGGTTGCTGCCCGGATCGCTGACCCGCGCGCCTTCGGTGGTGAAGGCCGTATGGCTGGGCTGCTGATACGAGCCGTCCAGCACGAAGGCCGCGCCGATGGCCAGCGCCACGGCGAAGACAACGGCGGCAAGGAATGCTTTCATCTGGGGTCTCCTCTCATCGGGGGGCGCGGGCGGCGTTCGGCGCCGCGCGCGCGTCAAGCCCGGCGCGCAGGCGCCCGGCAATCTGGTCAAACATCTGCGATACGGGTCCGTCGGGGTCGCGCACCAGCAACGGGCGGCCGCTGTCCGAGGCCGCGCGCAATTCCATGGTCAGCGGCACCGCGCCCAGGAAGGGCACGCCCAGTCGCGCGGCCTCGGCCTCGGCCCCGCCGTCGCCGAAGATCGCGTGGCGGCTGCCGCAATCGGGGCAGATGAAATGGGCCATGTTCTCGATCAGCCCCAGGATCGGAACATCGACCTTGCCGAACATGGTGATCCCGCGTCGCGCGTCGATCAGCGACAGATCCTGCGGGGTGGAAACGATCACAGCGCCCGCCAGCCGTGTGCCCTGCGCCAGCGCCAGTTGCGCGTCACCGGTGCCCGGCGGCATGTCCACCACCAGCACATCCAGCGCGCCCCAGTCGACATCGGCCATCATCTGGGTGATCGCCGACATGATCATCGGCCCGCGCCAGACCATCGCCGTTTCCGGGTCCACCAGCACGCCCATGGACATGGCCGCCAGCCCGTGCGCCTGCATCGGTTTCAGCTTGCGCCCCGGCCCGGCGGCGGGCCGTCCGTGCAGGCCCAGCAGTGTGGGCAGCGAAGGGCCGTAGATATCGGCGTCCAGCACGCCCACCTTCAGCCCCTGCCCCCGCAGGGCGAGAGCCAGATTGACGGCGGTGGTGGACTTGCCCACCCCGCCCTTGCCCGAGGCGACGGCGATTACATGCCCCACCCCCGCCAGCGGGTCCGGTTTCTGACTTTGGGTGCCCGGCTTCAGACTGGGCGGCGCCTTGGCTTGGGGCTTCGCCCCGGCGGCTTCGGCGGTCAGCACCACCAGCACGCGCTCCACCCCCGGCAGGGCGCGCAGATGCGCCTCGGCCCTTGCGCGCAGGGGTTCCAGCGCGGCGGCCTGATCCGCAGGCGTCTGGATCGCCAGGCTGACGCGCCCGCCTTCGACGCTAAGCCCCGCCACCCGGCCCGAAGCGCCCAGCGGCACCCCGTCGGGCAGCATCAGCGCGTCCAGCGCCTGCAGGATTCGGTCACGGTCCAGTCCGGCGGTCATCGGCGTTCATCAGTCCGAAACGGGTTTCAGGGCTGACACAGCCCGGCCCCTTCCAGGAACCGGGCTGCGCACTCAGTCGGTCGCCAGTGGCGGTTCACTCGGCCGGTGTCTGCTGCACCTGCGCGGTGTTGCGCGCCTGCGTGGACTTCACTTCCTCGACCCAGAGCGAGTGGTGCTCCTTGGCCCAGTTCTCGTCCACCTCGCCCGAACCCATGGCATCGAACGCGCCCTCCATACCGACCGAGCCGATGTAGATATGCGCGATCACCAGCGCCGACAGCGCCGCTGCGACAAGGGCATGCAGGATCTGGTAGAACTGCCAGTCCGCGGCCGAGGCCACCTCGCCCGGGAACAGAAGCATGATCCCGGTCCAGGACAACAGCGCGCCGCCGATGATCACCGACCAGAAGATCAACTTCTGCCCGGCGTTGAACTTGCGTGCGGGTGGGTGGACACCCTTCTTGAGAAGACCGCCGCCCATCTTGAGCCACTGCCAGTCCAGCCGGTTCGGCACATTGTGGATCACCCAGAGCAGGAAGATCAGCACCAGCGAGGCCATGAACGGCCAGGCCAGATAGTTGTGCGCCACCTTGCCCCAGGCCGAGAGCGTGCCGAAGGCGCCTTCGCCAATGATCGGCCGGATCACCGATTTGCCGATTATCAGATTGAGCCCCGTCAGCGCCAGGATGATGAAGGTGCTGGCCAGAGTCCAGTGCGCGAAGCGTTCCACCGCGTTGAATCGCAGGATCTTGCGCCCCGAGAAGCCACCGTCGATGCGGATCTTGCCCCGGAACATGTAGAACAGCGCCAGCAGCACCACCATGCCCACCACGGCGACGATCGACAGCGTGTGCAGGGTCTGCCCCTGCAGCGCCGCCCAGCCTTTGTTGTCGGGGACGATCAGGTTGCCCGAGGCCTGATCCGGGATGGTGACGCGCCCGCTGACGGTGCCGCCAGCGCCCAGCGCCTCGAACATCGCGTCCTCGTTCACCGAGCTTTCGCGCGGGTTGACCTGCGCCTCGGCCGCCATGGGCAGCACCAACGTGATCAGCGCCAGCGCCGCCAGCGCAGCGGCCAGCCGTGATAGGAATGTTCTGGTCATGGTCTTCCCCCCTCAGACCGTCACGGTTTCGCCGTAAGCCGTGCGCCAGCCCCAGGCGCCCGAGCCGTAGCCGCGCGTGACCACCCGCTCGCGGTAGATTTCGGCGATGATATCGCCGTCACCGGCCAGCAGCGACTTGGTGGAACACATCTCGGCGCAGAGCGGAAGCTTGCCCTCGGCCAGACGGTTGGAGCCATACTTGACGTATTCGGCTTGGCTCATGTCCGTCTCGGGCCCGCCGGAGCAGTAGGTGCACTTGTCCATCTTGCCCCGGGTGCCGAAGTTCGCCGTTCGCGGGAACTGCGGCGCGCCGAAGGGGCAGGCATAGGAGCAGTAACCGCAGCCGATGCAGGTGTCCTTGTTGTGCAGCACCACGGCGTCGGCGGTGGTGTAGAAGCAATCCACCGGGCAGACGGCGGCGCAGGGCGCATCGTCGCAGTGCATGCAGGCCATGGAGACCGAGCGCTCGCCCGGCAGCCCGTCATTGATGGTCACCACCCGGCGCCGGTTGATGCCCCAGGGCACCTCGTGCTCGTTCTTGCAGGCGGTCACACAGGCCTGACATTCGATGCAGCGGTCGGCATCGCAAAGGAATTTCATCCGTGCCATTTGTTCAATCCTCCCTTATGCCGCCGCGATCTGGACAAGCGTGACCTTGCCCTCGTGCATGCCGGTCACCGGGTCATAGCCATAAGTCGTGACGGTGTTGACGGATTCGCCCAGGACGATCGGATCGGTCCCTTCCGGGTAATTCCCGCGCTGATCCTCGCCCTGGAACCACCCGGCGAAGTGGAAGGGCATGAACGCGAGGCCCGAATTCACCCGCTCGGTCACCAGCGCCTTGACGCGGGTGCGTGAGCCGCCTTCGGCCCCCGTCACCCAGACCCAGCCGCCATCGACGATGCCGCGGGCCTCCGCGTCCGCCGGGTTGATCTCGACGAACATGTCCTGCTTGAGTTCCGCCAGCCACGGGTTCGAGCGGGTTTCCTCGCCGCCCCCCTCGTACTCGACCAGACGGCCCGAGGTGAGGATGATCGGAAACTCCTGCGCCACGCCGCGATCCACCGCATCCTGCTGCACCACCGCGCCGATGTTCGGCACACGGTGCTGGCGGCGGTCCGGGTTGGTGGGGTAGCTGGCCACCAGATCGGGCCGTGCGGTGTAGATCGGCTCGCGGTGCACCGGGATCGGGTCCGGCAGGTTCCAGGTCACGGCGCGGGCCTTGCCGTTGCCGTAGGGCACGCAGCCGTGCTGCAGCGCCACCCGCTGGATCCCGCCCGACAGATCGAGCGACCAGCTCACGCCGTCCATGGCCTCTTCGTCACCGCCAGCGACCTGCAGGATCGTGGCCAGTTCGTCCTCGGTGAGGTCGGCATCCCAGCCAAGCTCCCTGAGAACGCCATAGGTGAACTGCGGATAGCCGTCCTCGATCTCGGACCCCACGGGCCAGGAGCCTTCTGCCAGCAGCGTCTCGCCGTCGCGCTCCAGCCCGAAGCGCGGACGGAACGCGCCGCCGCCCTCCATCGGGTGCAGGTTGGTGTTGTAGAGGATATGGCTGCCCGGATGCCGAAGCTCCGCAGTGCCCCAGCACGGCCAGGGCAGACCGTAATAGTCGCCCTTGACCTCGTCCGGTGCATCGGGCTTCGCGCGCAGCGTCACCAGGTCGAAATGCTCCTGATGCTGCATGTGCAGCTTCAAGCGCTCGGGCGACTGACCGGTGTAGCCGATGGACCACGACCCGCGATTGATCTCGCGCAGGATGGACTCGGCGGTCGGCTCCATGCCGAACTTGCCCTCGACCATCTCGTAGTTCTTGAACATCTCGTCGGCGAAGCCCAGACGCTCGGACAGCGCATGGATCACCGCGTAGTCGTTGTCGGATTCGAAGATCGGCTCCACGATCTTCTCGCCCCACTGGATCGAGCGGTTGGACGCCGTGCGGCTCCCCGAGACCTCGAACTGCGTGCAGATCGGCAGCAGATAGGTGTTGTCGGACCGCGAATGCAGCGCCGCAAAGGTGGTCGGATGCGGGTCGGCAACCACCAGCAGGTCCAGTTCGTTCATGCCGCGCTGCGCGTCGATCATGCGCGGCACCGTGTTGCCGCCATGGCCGAAGACCACCATCGCCTTGATGTTGTCGCGCTGGTCCACCTCGTCGGCATCGAGCGTCACCGCATCGAACCAGCGGGTCGAGGTGATGCCCGGGATGCCCATGTTCTGCTCGGCCGTGCGCGCATCGCGCCCGCCCTTGGCCGGGACGGCGTCAAAGCGGTTGACGAAGTAGTCATAGGGCACGTCCCAGACCCGCGACCAGTGGCGCCATGCGCCCTCGCCCAGCCCGTAGTAGCAAGGCAGGTTGCCCACATCGAGGCCGAAGTCCGTGGCGCCCTGCACGTTGCAGTGGCCGCGGAAGATGTTGGCGCCGGTGCCTTCATGGCCCACGTTGCCAGTGGCCAGCAGCAGCAGGTTGTAGGCGCGCACGTTCGCCGTGCCCACGGTGTGCTGCGTGCCGCCCATGCACCAGATGAATGTCGAGGGGCGTTCCTTGGCGAATTTCTCGGCCACGCGCTTGATCGTCTCGCCATCGACCCCCGTGATGTCCTCGACCAGCTCGGGGGTGTAGTCCTTCACGACCTCGCGGACCTGATCCATCCCCCAGACACGCTGGGCGATGTATTCGCTGTCCTCCCAGCCGTTTTCGAAGATATGCCAGAGCATCCCGTGGATCACGGCGATATCGGTGCCGGGGCGGAAGCGGACGTATTCCGTCGCATGGGCCGCCGTACGGGTGAAGCGCGGGTCCAGAACGATCACGTTGGCGTTCTGGGTCTCCTTGCCTTCAAGGATATGCTGCATCGACACCGGGTGCGCCTCGGCCGCGTTTGATCCCATGAAGATCACGGTCTTGGCATTTCGGATATCGTTGTAGCTGTTGGTCTGGGCGCCGTAGCCCCAGGTGTTGGCCACGCCCGCCACGGTGGTGGAGTGGCAGATGCGCGCCTGATGGTCGACGTTGTTGGTGCCCCAGAAGGCCGCGAACTTGCGGAACAGATACGCGCCTTCGTTCGAGAACTTGGCCGAGCCCAGCAGATAGACCGAGTCCGCGCCGGAATTCTCGCGGATGTCCAGCATCTTCTCGCCGATCTCGTCGATCGCCTGCTCCCAGGTGATGCGCTGCCACTCGCCGCCGACCTTCTTCATCGGATACTTGATCCGGCGGTCGCCGTGGACCAGTTCGCGCACCGAGGCGCCCTTGGCGCAATGCGTGCCGCGGTTGATGGGGCTGTACCAGCCGGGCTCCTGCCCGACCCAGACGCCGTTCTGCACCTCGGCCTTGACCGTGCAGCCCACCGAGCAGTGGGTACAGATGTTGGTCTTGATCTCCACCGGCGCGCTGCGGTCGGTGAAGCCCGACGCCTCGGCCCGCCGGGTCAGCCCGGCGCCCACGGTACCAATGGCAGCCAGACCGCCCACAGCCAGCCCCGAGGCGCGCAGGAAGCTGCGCCGGTCCAGGGGCTTCGCGGCCACGCCTGCG
>LFIK01000679.1_pt1 | contig 25880 bp, 22 predicted proteins | sample 643401 | NCBI WGS metagenome assembly LFIK01 (sample SAMN03777447, study PRJNA286221) | soda lake metagenome | biome: soda lake; feature: Kulunda steppe; material: water; isolation source: sample T5-Br brine of Lake Tanatar-5 | place: Russia: Kulunda steppe | collected 2010-07
CCCGTCTTCCGTCGGCTGACGCCTCCGTCATCCCGTTGGGCCGGGCGCCGCGCGCTTGCGCGCGGCGCCCGGCCCAACGCCTGCAGCGTCGCAGGGAACCTGCGGCGGTGCAGGGGGCGGGAGTGCCCCTCGGCCCTCCGCGTCCGACACCGGAACGGAGCGCTTTCCGGTGGCGCGCCAAGGCTTATGGACGCGCGGATGCGGCTGCGGTATGACCGCGCGCGGCGCGTCTCCGGTCGAGGCCGCGCGCAGTGTCCCGGCTACCGCCGACCGTTCAAGGCCGACGCGCCGTCCGGAGCGAAGGAGTTGCAAGAGCATGTCATCCCATGGCCCCGCAATCCCCATGACCGCCCGCCGCGGCGGGCCCCTGCGCGGCAGCGCCGAGGTGCCGGGGGACAAGTCCATCAGTCACCGCGCCCTGATCTTCGGTGCGTTGGCGGTGGGTGAGACGCGGATCGAGGGGCTCCTGGAGGGGCAGGACGTGCTGGATACCGCCGACGCCATGCGCGCCTTCGGGGCCGAGGTCACGCGCCACGGTCCAGGGCACTGGAGTGTCCACGGCGTGGGCGTTGGCGGTTTTGCCGAGCCCGAGGCGGTGATCGACTGCGGTAATTCCGGCACCGGGGTGCGGCTGATCATGGGTGCCATGGCGACCACGCCGATTACCGCCACCTTCACCGGCGATGCCAGCCTGAATTCCCGGCCCATGGGGCGGGTGACCGATCCGCTGGCGCTGTTCGGGGCCCGCGCCTTCGGGCGCTCCGGCGGGCGTTTGCCGATGACGGTGATCGGTGCGGCCGACCCGGTGCCGGTGCGCTACACGCTGCCGGTCGCTTCGGCGCAGGTGAAATCGGCGGTGCTGCTGGCGGGGCTGAACGCGCCGGGGCAGACGGTGGTGATCGAACCCGAGCCAACGCGCGACCACACCGAACGGATGCTGCGCGGCTTCGGCGCCGAAGTGGCGGTCGAAGACACCTCAGAGGGCCGGGTGATCACGCTGACCGGACAGCCGGAGTTGCGCCCGCAAGCGGTGGCGGTGCCGCGCGATCCGTCCTCGGCGGCGTTTCCGGCCTGCGCGGCGCTGATGGTGCCGGGATCGGATGTGCGCATTCCCGGCGTCAGCCAGAACTCCACCCGCAACGGGCTTTACCTGACCTTGCGCGACATGGGCGCCGACATCGCCTTTGAAAACCCGCGCGAGGAAGGCGGCGAGCCGGTGGCCGACTTGCGCCTGCGCCATGGGGGAGCGCTGCGCGGCATCGAGGTGCCGCCCGACCGCGCGGCCAGCATGATCGACGAATATCCGGTGCTGGCGGCGCTGGCCGGCAGCGCCGAAGGAACCACCGTGATGCGCGGGATCGGGGAGTTGCGGGTCAAGGAATCCGACCGGATCGACGCCATGGCGCGCGGGCTGGAAGCCTGCGGGGTGCGGGTCGAGGAGACCAAGGACAGCCTGACCGTGCACGGCTGCGGCGGGGATGGCGTGCCGGGCGGGGCCACGGTGGAAAGTCGCCTGGACCACCGCATTGCCATGAGTTTCCTGTGCCTTGGGCTGGTAGCTCGGGACCCCGTCACGGTCGATGATGCCGGGCCGATCGCCACCTCTTTCCCGGTGTTCGAGGCGTTGATGCGGGATCTTGGCGCCGATATCCGGCGGGATGGGTGATCCTGTGCCGGGGCAGGACAGAAGCGCGGACATGCCCTTTACCGTCGCCGTCGACGGTCCGGCCGCCGCGGGAAAGGGCACGGTCGCCCGTGCGGTAGCGGCGCGTTTCGGGTTTGCGCATCTGGACACGGGGCTTCTGTATCGCGCGGTGGGCGCGAAGGGCGGCGATCCGGTGGCCGCGGCGCAGTCGCTGACCGAGGCCGATCTGGCGCGCGACGATCTGCGCTCCGAGGCGGCGGGGGAGGCCGCCAGCCGCGTGGCGGCGCTGCCGGAGGTGCGCGGGGCGCTGGTGGCGTTTCAGCGCGATTTCGCGGCGCGCCCGGGCGGCGCGGTGCTGGACGGGCGCGATATCGGCACGGTGATCTGCCCTGACGCGGCGGTGAAGCTGTTCGTGACCGCCGCGCCGGAAGTGCGCGCCCGGCGCCGCTGGCTGGAAGCGGGCGGCGATACGGCGCCGGAAAGCTTCGATTCGGTGCTCGACCAGGTGCGTGCCCGCGATGCGCGGGACATGGGCCGCGCGGACGCGCCGCTGCGCCCGGCGGCGGATGCGGTGGAACTGGATACATCGGGCCTGAGCATCGAGGCGGCGGTGGCGCGCGCCGTGGCGGTGGTGGCCGAGCGGTTGGAAAGGTCCTCTGGCGGCTGAAGACGTCACCGGGCGGCGCAACGCGTCAAGACGGGGCTCTCCCGCCCGTCGTCGGGGCGCTGGGGCGCCCCCCGTCCCGTTGGGCCGGGCGCGCGCTGACGCGCGCGCGTCTCGCTACCCCGGCATGGGCGGGCAGGATCGGACCTGCAAGCCTGCGTCCACCGTCCGATACAAGCTTCAGGGTGGCGAGGTCGCTCGGAAGCCCAAGCACGCGGAACGGTTTCGCATGTCGTTCACATCAGACCCTCGCGGGCGGCATGTTGCGCCATGCCCGGCCTCGGCACCGGATTCCTTTGTCGGGTTTTTTGCGGTGTCTCGAACTCTCCCCGGTTCCGCCGCGCGATCGTCATAATTCGCCTCATATTGAATAAAAAGAGAGTGGTCGCAGCGCCACCGCTCGAGAATGCAACAAATCATGCGAGGCAGGTTCGATGCGACACCCGGTAGAACAAAGGCATCCCCTTTCCGATGCGTCCCGCGCGTGGCTGCGCAGCGAAGACGGCGGGCTCAGTGTCGAATTCGTCCTCTGGACGCCGCTCTTGATGGCATTTCTGCTGCTGGTGGTGGACAGCTCGATGGCCTTCCTTGCACAGGGGGCCATGTGGCACGCGGCGGGCGAAATCTCGCGCGCGGTGGCCACCGGGCAGATGACAATTGCCGAGGCGGAAGCCGCCGCCGCGTCGATGGCCGGTTACACGGCCTCTTTCCAGCAGATGGGCGATTTCCTGGTGGTGCAGTTGGCGCGCCCGTTCGAGGGGATCGGCACCGGAATGATCCTGTCGCTGGTGGGGGCGATGGAAGTGCAGGTTGTTCAGCTTGTGGAACCGGGGGTCGAGATATGACAGATCGCGTCAAATCAGTCCTGCGCCGTCTGCGCTCCACGGTTGTCGGGGTCGACCCGAAGCGGCATCTGACCGCGTTCCGCCGGGACGACGCGGGCAACGCGTCACTCACCGGGCTCTATCTCATTTTCCTGCTGGCCGTGGTCGGTGGCTTGTCGCTGGATCATGCCCAGGGGCAGAGCGCACGGGCCGAGGCGCAGGTAGTGGCCGATGCGGCCGCGCGGGCCGGGGCGATCCGGCTGCGCGACGGCGAGGATGCCGCGCTGGACATGATCACCGAGGTGGCCGGGTACCACCGCGCCGGTTTGCTGAACATGGACGATATCACCCTGCTGAGCCATACGGAGGATGGCTTCCAGACCGCGTCGGCCGTCGATGGCGTGACGCCGAACGCGGTTTCGGTGGTCACGCGCCGGGACAAGGCGAACAACAATCCGGTGAATACCATCCTGATGCATCTGTCTGGCGTCGACACACTGAATGTCGCAGGCCGGGCGATTGCGGGCTTCGGTGGTCCGGGCCGTTTCCTGAATTGCAGCGGCGGCGGGTTCTTTGCGGAAGGGCGTGCCATCGGCAACAGTTCGAACAACTACACCGACGGGTTCTGTCTGCATGGTGAGCAAGGGGTGCAGATCCACAATCAGAACCGATTCGAAACCGGCACCGTGGTCAGCATGCCCGACCTTGGCGACTTCCAGCGCCACACCAACAACCCCGGTGCCGACGAGGCCTTGCGTGAAATGGGATATGACATCACGCTGCCCGGTCAGATACCCGACATGATCGCCGCGCTGCGCTCGGGCAGCCCGCAGGACATGGACCTGCCGGAGTTCGTGACCTTCGGGCCGATCTACCGCGACCGCATCCGCCAGAACGAGAGTCTGCTGCGCGATACGCTGTTCGTGGTCGATGGAGACGTGCACCTGCGGGGCGGGCGGCATTTCGAGAATATCGCAATCGTTGCCGCCGGCGACATCACGGTCGACGCCAATGTCGTGCTCGACAACGTGATCCTGGCCACCGAGGGGCGGCTGGAGCTGAATTCCAACGTGCGTATCGGCGGCACCGAGGAAGAGTATTGCTCCCGCGAGAAATACGGCGGCTACCTGCTGGCGGTCGAGGGGGTCAGGTTCAACTCCAACAACGAGCTGCGCGGCGTGCTGGTGGTCAGCGGTGGCGATATCCGTTTCAACTCGAACAATCGCGCGACCAGCGGTATATATGCCGAGGCTGCGGGCGATATCCACTACAACAGCCGCCAGCAGTTGCGCGGCTGCCTGCCCGGGCTGGAAGACGAGTTCACCGGGCGGGAAGCGGAACCGGGGGGACCGGTGGCGCTGTTGCGCTGAAGTGGCCGCAGAACAGATGCAGCAAGAATAAGGTCGGGGGCGGTTACGCGTCCCCGGCCGTTTTCGTTCCCTGCAGAACCGGCGTCCCGTTCACCCAGACCGCCGCGATGGCGCGGTCGTCGCCCATCATGATGGTGGGAAACAGCGCCTCCCACAGCGTTTCCGCCCGCGCCGCCGCCTGGGCGATGGCGGGGGTGGCGGCGAGGTCCAGCACCACGATATCGGCCTCCATCCCCGGCGCGATGTTGCCGATCCGATCCTGCAGATGCAGCGCTTGCGCTGACCCGCAGGTGGCCAGCCAGATCAGCTCCGCCGGGTGCTGCGCGCGTCCACGTAGTTGCGCGACCTCATAGGCGGTGGCCATGGTGCGCAGCATGGAAAAGCTGGACCCGCCGCCGGTGTCGGTGGCCAGCCCCACCACCTGACCTGCCGCGCGCAGCCCGTCCATATCGAAGAGCCCCGAGCCGATGAAGGCGTTCGAGGTGGGGCAATGGGCCAGCCCGGCACCGACCTCAAGCAGCCGGGCGCGCTCACGCTCGGTCAGGTGGATGGCGTGGCCATAGACCCCGCGCGCGCCAAGGAGACCGAAGCACTCGTAGACGTCCAGGTAATCGCGCGCCTCCGGGAACAGGTCGCGGACCCAGGCGATTTCCTCGATCTGCTCGCTCAGGTGCGTCTGCATCAGGCAGTCCGGGTGCGCCGCCCAGAGTACGCCGAGGGCTTCGAGTTGTTCCGGACTGGAGGTCGGCGCGAAGCGCGGCGTGATGACATAGGACAGCCGGTCCACCCCGTGCCAGCGCGCCAGAAGCGAAGCGCTGTCGTCATATGCCGATTGCGCCGTGTCGCGCAGCCCCTCGGGCGCGTTGCGGTCCATGCAGGTCTTGCCCGCCAGCGCCCGCAGCCCGCGCGCCTGTGCCTCGGCAAAGAAGGCGTCCACGCTGGCGGGGTGGATCGTGGCGAAGCTGCACGCGGTGGTGGTGCCATGGGCCAGCGCCAGATCGAAATACCGTGCGGCGATGGTGCGGGCATGGGCGGGGTCAATGAACCGCATCTCCTCGGGGAAGGTGTAGGTGTTCAGCCAGTCGATCAGCCGCTTGCCCCAGGACGCGATGATTGCCGTCTGCGGGTAGTGCACATGCGCGTCGATGAATCCCGCGCAGATCAGCCCGCGGCCGTAGTCATGCACCCGCGCACCGGGATGCGCGGCACGCAAACGCTCCGCAGGGCCGGTATCGATGATCCGCCCGCCGTCGATCAGCACGGCCCCGTGGGTTTCATGGCGGGCTGCGTCTGGCCCTTCGACGAACGGGTCCGCCGTGAAGCGCAGGGTCTGGCCAAGCAGCAGGTCGGGCATGGGGGCACTCGGGCTGGGGCGCGTTCCCCTCTGCATAGCCGGTCTGCCCGGGCTTGCGCCAGCGGCTTTGCGGTTCGGGGCAGGGCTGTGGCTGCCAGGGTCAAGAAGCGGGCACCGGCAGTCACATGCGGTGCCCGGTGCGGCCTGACCTCTCGACCCTGCGCGCGCACGCGCGTATGTTTGTCCAGTAGCGCAGGAGGTCGAGCATGCACCGCCCCGTCGTCGGGATCATCGGCAACAGTTACCTGATAAATGACCAGTATCCGGCCCACGCCGGGGGGGCCATGAACTCCGAAGCCGTGGCCGAGGTCTCGGGCTGCCTGCCCATGGTGATCCCCTCGGACCCGCGGCTGGTCGATGTGGCCGAACTCCTGGAGGTCTGCGACGGCTTCCTGCTCACCGGCGGGCGCCCCAATGTCCACCCCGAGGAATACGGCGAGCCGGAAACCCCCGCCCACGGTGCCTTTGACCGCGCCCGCGATGCCGTGGCGCTGCCGCTGGTGCGCGCCTGCGTGGAGCGAGGGCAGCCGGTGATGGGCGTCTGCCGCGGGTTCCAGGAGGTCAACGTGGCCATGGGCGGCACGCTCTACCCGGAAATCCGCGACCTGCCAGGGCGCATGAACCACCGGATGCCCCCCGATGGCACGCTGGAGGAGAAATTCGCCCTGCGCCACAAGGTCCGCTTTTCGGACGGCGGCCCCTTCCACCGCCTGATGGGCGCGCCCGAGGTGATGACCAACACGCTGCACGGGCAGGGGATCAAGACCCCCGGCGCGCGCATCGTCATCGACGGCTGGGCGCCCGATGACACGCCCGAAGCGCTGTTCGTCCGCGACGCACCCGGCTTCACGCTCTCGGTGCAGTGGCACCCGGAATGGAACGCGGCGCAGGACCCGGTCTCGCGCCCCCTCTTCGCGGCCTTCGGCGATGCCGTGCGCGACTTCGCCCGCGCCCGCCGCCGCGGCCCGGCCCGCGCGCTCAGCGCCTGAAGGGCGGCATTTCGGGGGCTTATTTCCGCCCGCTTTCGGCGCTAATCTGCCCACGAACAGCAGACCGGTGACGGCGATGGGTGATGGCAGCGGGCAGAGCGTGCGCGAGCGGCGGGTGTTCTACATCCCCGGTTACGACCCGTTCCCGCCACGCCGCTACCGCGAGCTTTACCGCACCGAAGGCGCCGCGCAGGCGGCGATCTCCGGCTACTCCCTGCGGCAGAAACCGCTCAAGGACGACGGCCCCTACGGCTGGCGGGTGGAGGCCGAGATGGACGGCACTACCAGCCGCGCCGAGATCCGCATCCTGGAATGGGCGGATATCGTGCGCGATTCGATGCAGGCCGGGGTGGCGGCGACCTACTGGCTGCTTCTGCGCACCGCCTGGACCTATATCTCCACCGGCGCGATCTTCCGGCTGTTCCGGCTGCGCGCGGCGCCGGGCATCGCTGCCATGTATCCGGTGGTGATGCTGCTGGGCCAACTGGCGCTGGCGCTGGCGGCGGCGGTGGCTTTGGGCTGGGGGCTGTCCTTCGCGCTGCCCGGCTGGGCGGCGTATCTGCTTGGGCTGGCGGCGGTCCCGCCGATCCTGCGCGCGTTCCGGCGGCTGGACGGGCGGTTCTTCGTCTACTACCTGCTTCTGGATTTCAGCTTCACCGCGCGCCACCGGGGCCGCAACCCGCCGGAGCTGGAGGCGCGGCTGGCCGAATTCACCCGCCACATCGCCGCCGCGCTGGCCGATCCGGACGTGGACGAGGTGCTGGTGGTCGGCCATTCCTCGGGCGTGCACCTGGGCGTGTCGGTGCTGGCCGATGCGATCCGGCAGGGCGCGGCGCAGAAAGGGGCGGCGCTGTCCTTCCTGTCGCTCGGCCATGCGGTGCCGATGCAATCCTACCTGCCCGAGGCAACGCGCCTGCGCGCCGATCTGCATTACCTGTCCCAGCGGCCCGAGCTTTTCTGGCTGGACGTGACCGCGCCCGGCGACGGCTGCACCTATGCGCTGTGCGACCCGGTCAGTTGCTCGGGGGCCGCGCCCGAAAGCGGCAAGCGCTGGCCGCTGGTGATCTCGGCCGCGTTCCGCCAGACGCTGGCGCCCGAGACTTTCGCCAAATACCGCCGTCGCTATTTCCGGCTGCATTTCCAGTATCTCTGCGCCTTCGATCGGCCCGGCGACTACGACTATTTCCGCATCACCGCCGGGCCGCAGACGCTGGCGGCGCGGTTTGCGGGGCGCAAGCCCTCGGTCAGCATGACCGAGGACAGCTATAACCGCTTCACCGACCGTGACCCCGAGCCTCGGCCCGCCCTGTGACGCACCGCATGACCCGCCCACCGATGCCGGATCACCGCCCGGACCGGGTGCCGCTCTGGCGCCATTTGGCCATGTTCCGCCGGGACATCCTGTCCACGCAACCGGCGAAGCTCTACCGCGCACGGATGGCCGAGTTCCGGCTGCCGTTCCTGCGCTCCTTCATGGTCAACGAACCCGATCTGGTGCGGCTGGTGCTGCAGGAACGCCCGCAGGATTTCCCCAAGTCATCGCGCGTGGCCGAGGGGTTGCGGCTGCTGCTGGGCAACTCGGTCTTCCTGACCAACGGCGCCACATGGGCCCGTCAGCGCCGGATGATCGACCCTGCGTTCGAGGGCGGGCGTTTGAGCGAAACCTTCCCGGCCATGTGGGCCGCCGCGCAGGCGACCGCCGCGCGCCTCGCCCCCGGCCCGCTGGACGCCGAGGCCGCCATGAGCCACGCCGCCGCCGACGTTATCTTCCGCACGCTGTTTTCCGTCCCGATCGAGGATGCGACTGCCGCCGCCGTCTACCGCGAGTTCCGCGCCCATCAGGCGGCGCAACCGCTGATGAACCTCGGCGCGCTGCTGCCCCTGCCGCGCTGGATGCCGCGCCTGCACTCGCGCCGCGCCCGCACCACCGCCCGCCGCATCCGTGCGCTGATCACCCAGATGACGGTGGCGCGCGCGCAGGCGATTGCCGAAGGCACCGCGCCCGACGATCTGGCCACCAAGATCATGACCACCACCGACCCCGAAACCGGGGCCCGGTTCGACACCGCCGAGATGGTGGACCAGGTCGCGATCTTTTTCCTTGCCGGGCATGAAACCAGCGCCTCGGCGCTGGCCTGGGCGCTTTATCTGCTGGCCACGCACGCCGATGTCCAAGACGCGCTTGCCGCCGAGGCCGCCGCGCTGGACCCCTGGCTGGAGCGCGGCGATGTGCCGGACTTCGGCGTGCTGTCGAAGCTGCCGCGCACCCGCGATGCCTTCCGCGAGACGCTGCGCCTCTACCCCCCGGTTCCCATGCTGGTACGCGAGGCGGCGCGGGCCGAACGCTTCCGCGACCGCGCTGTGCCGCCCGGCGCGCAGGTCATCGTCAGCCCGTGGCACATGGGCCGTAACGAACGCATCTGGCCCGATCCGCATGATTTCCGCCCCGCCCGCTGGCAGGAATCGGAGACACGCGCGCAGGCCCGCGACGGCTATCTGCCATTTTCCGCCGGCCCGCGCGTGTGCACCGGCGCGGGCTTTGCCATGGCCGAGGCGGTGCTGATTCTCGCCACGCTCCTGCGCCGTTTCCGCTTCACCCCGGACGGCCAGAAGCCGGTCCCGGTGGCGCACCTGACGGTGCGCTCCGGGACCGGCATTCATCTGCGCGTGGCGCCGCGCTGAGCGTCGCCTACCAGCGGAAGCGCGACATGCTCGGGCGCGGGGTGGCCGCATCGGCCGCCTCGCTTTCGGGCATGGCCTCTTCTGTGCCCACCTTTTCGGCATCGGGGTCGGCATCGGGGCGATCTTCCGCATCGCTCACGCCCTGCGGGTCCGCTTCGGCAGTCGTCGCGCCCGCGTCGGTTTTCTCCGATGCCGCCGGGTCTGTCGACGAATCGGCTGCGGCGACGCGCGGGTCGAGTTGCAAGGGCGCTGTCTCGGGCGGGACTTCGGCGGCCGGGAGTGCGGTGGCCGCGCCAGTGGCCGGAGCCACGTCAAGCGGTGTCACCGGGGTTGCGGCCTGCCGCATGTCCCCGGGCGGGTCCTTGTCGGCGGGGCTGCGCGGACTGGCGGCTTCTTCGTCAGCTTCCTCATCCTGGCCTTCGGCGGTGGGCGCAGGCGCTTCGGTGCCTTCACCTGCGCCGGTGTCGGCGCTCACGTCGTCTTCGTAGAGGGCCAGCAACCGCTTGGCTTCGGCGATCCGGCGGTACGTCACGCTGGCGCGCAACTCGGATTCAAGGTCTGCGATCTCGGCCTTCAGGTAATGGGCAAAATTCTTCATCGGTGGGGCTCCTTCGTTGGCGGGGCCTGCCGTGCGTTGGCCTGCCCGGGTCCGGGCAGCCGTGGCACATCACGGCAGGATGCCAGAACCCTGCCCGCTCAATGCGGCGCAAAGATGGGGGCGAGCGGGCAAGAAATCGGCGCGCGCCCGAATATAGCACCTTCGACCGGGTCCGCATACCGCGCGGCGCGCGTTGCGCAGATGCCGGAGGCGGCGCGCTTGGCGTGCGGCAAAACCCCTTGCGCAGAAAAGAAACCGCCGCACGTGCAGGGCACGGGCGGCGGCAAGTGTGGTCCGGGGTGCGCTTGAGGCATCAGACAGGGCAGGCGGCGCGGGACGGGCGCTGCAAGACCGCAATCCGAACCGGACCGAGGCAGATCAGAACAACAACGGCAGATGCAACCCGCCGACCAGCAAGACGATCAGCGCGCAGGCCCCGGCCAGATCCTCGGCCAGATGGCGACGGTTGCGGGTGATCACGGATGCAAGTTCGGTCAGCATGGGCACCTCCTGAGATGTTCACAAATGTTCCATCAGTAGGGCCGGAGAGTCAAGAACAAAAGAGAACAGGTCGGAACATATAGGGAAAAACAGACCGCTGTCCGGTATCCCGCCCCTGCGCAGCTGCGCAGGGGCAGCGCCCATGAGGGGTGCAGGGGCAGGTGGGTGGGCACCCCGAATGGGCGCTTCAACGGGTTGGGTCAGCCGACCCCGATCAGCCGTATGGCCTGATCCTGCTGCATCAGCCACAGGAGCGTCCGCGCCGCCTTCCCACGCGCGCTTTCCAGCGCCGGATCGTCCACCAGCAGCTTGCGCGCGTCGGACTGCGCCAGCGCCATCAGCCCCGCCTGCCGTTCCAGATCGGCCACCCGGAAGCGCGGCAGCCCCGATTGCGCCGTGCCGATCAGGTCCCCTGCGCCCCGAATCGCCATGTCCTCCTCGGCGATGCGGAACCCGTCCTCGGTGTCGCGCAGCAGTTTCAGCCGCCGCGAGGCTGCCTCGCCCAGCGGCGGGTCATACATCAGCAGACAGGTCGAGGCCGCCGCCCCGCGCCCCACGCGCCCGCGCAGCTGGTGGAGCTGCGCCAGCCCGAAACTCTCGGCCCGCTCCACCACCATGATCGAGGCGTTGGGCACGTTCACCCCCACCTCGATCACCGTGGTCGCCACCAGCACGCCCGTGTCCCCGGCCACGAAGCGGGCCATCGCCGCGTCCTTCTCGGCGGGGGGCATCTGGCCGTGGACCAGCCCCACGTGCCCCTCGCCCAAGGCCGCGCGCAGATGCTCGAACCGCGATTGCGCCGCCGTGAGTGTCACCGCCTCGGATTCCTCGACCAGCGGGCAGACCCAGTATGCCTGCCGCCCCTCGGCCAGCGCGCGGCGCAACCGGTCCACCACCTCATCGAGCCGCGCCGCCGACACCAACGCGGTCCGCACCGGCTGGCGTCCCGGCGGCTTTTCATCCAGCACCGAGACATCCATGTCGCCGTATTGCGCCAGGGCCAGGCTGCGCGGGATCGGCGTTGCGGTCATCACCAGCACATCGGCGCCCGCGCCCTTGGCCGAGAGTGCGGCACGCTGGGCGACGCCGAAGCGGTGCTGTTCATCCACCACCGCGAGGCGCAGGTCGGCGAACTCCACCCCCTTCTGGAACACCGCATGGGTGCCGATCAGCACCTGGATGTCGCCGCGCGCGAGGGCTGCGCGCTTCGCCTCGCGCTCGCGCCCCTTGTCGCGGCCGGTCAGGATCTCTACCAGCACGCCCGCCTTCTCGGCCAGCGGCGCCAGCCCCTCCAGATGCTGCCGGGCGAGGATCTCGGTCGGTGCCATCAGCACGCCCTGACCCCCGGCCTCGACCGCGATCAGGAGCGCCATGAACGCCACCAGCGTCTTGCCCGCGCCCACATCGCCCTGCAAGAGCCGGTTCATGCGGCGCGCGCTGGCCATGTCGGCCTCGATCTCGGCCACGGCGCGGGTCTGGGCGCCGGTGGGGGTGTAGTCGAGTGCGGCCAGCACGCGGGCGCGCAGGTGCCCGTCGCCCCGGCTTTCACGCCCCGGCTTGCGCCGCTGAGTGGCGCGCGCGAGTGCGAGGGTCAGTTGATGGGCCAGCACCTCGTCATAGGCCAGCCGCGTGCGCGCTGGGGTGTGGGCGGCGCAGTCGGCGGCGGTTTCCGGCGCGTGGGCGGTGCGGATCGCCGCGGCCCAGGCGGGCCAGCCCTCGCGCGCGACAAGCTGCGGGTCGATCCATTCGGGCAGATCGGGCACGCGGGCGATGGTGGAATGGACGGCCTTCGCCAGCCCCTTCTGCGTGACCCCGGCGCAGAGCGCGTAGACGGGTTCATGGCTGGGCAGCTCACCCTCTTCCTCGGGGCGGAGCACATGGTCGGGGTGGACCATCTGCGCGATCCCGTCGAACAGCTCCACCTTGCCCGAGACCAGCCGCCGCTGCCCGGTGGGCAAAAGCTGCTTCAGATACTCGCCGCCCCGGAAATAGACCAGCAGGAACTCGGTCAGAGCGTCCTCGACATGGATGCGATAGGGTCGGCCGCGCACGCGCGGGGGGTGGTGGGGGCCGACCGTCACCTCGACCGTCAGGGTGGCGGGCAGTTGGTGCCCCTGGACCGAATTGCGCCGGGTTCGGTCGATCACCGAATGGGGCAGGTGAAAGAGCAGGTCGCGCGGTTTCTCCACGCCGATCCCGGCCATGGCCTTTGCCGTCTTCGGCCCCACCCCTTCGAGCGTGTCGAGCCCCGCGAACAGCGGAAACAGGATTTCCGGGCGCCCGGCCATGTCACGCGGCGCCGATGAGGGTCAGCCAGGCGTCTTCGTCGATCACCTCGACCCCCAGATCGGCGGCTTTCTTCGCCTTGGACCCCGCGCCCGGCCCGGCGATCAGCAGGTCGGTCTTCGCGGACACCGAGCCTGCGACCTTGGCCCCCAGCGCCTCGGCCCGCGCCTTTGCTTCGGCCCGGGTCATGCGTTCCAGCGTGCCGGTGAAGACCAGTGTCTTGCCCGCCACGGGGCTATCGGTGGCGCGCGACTCGGCGTCCTCGATGGTCAAGTTGGCGGTCAGGGCATCGATCTCGTCGATCTCTGCCTGGAACGAGGCGACCAGCGACGCCGCCAGCACCGGGCCGACGCCGTCGATGGAGAGAAGGTTGTCCCACTCGGTGCCGCCGTCGGAGGAGGCTTTGAGCATGGCGTCCCGGAACGCGGCCCAACTGCCGTAATGCCCCGCCAGCAGCGCGGCGGTGCTTTCGCCGACATGGCGGATGCCCAGCGCGAAGATCACGCGCGCCAGCGGGATGGTGCGGCGGGTGTCGATGGCGGCAAACAGGTTATCGGCGGATTTCTCGCCCCAGCCTTCGCGGTTCCTGACCTGCCGGGCGCAGCCGGGGCCGAAACGGTCTTTCAGGGTGAAGATCTCGGAGGGTTTGGTAATCCAGCCATCGCGCCAGAACGCCTCGACCTGTTTCGCGCCCAGCCCTTCGATGTCGAAGGCCGCGCGCGAGACGAAATGCTTCAGCCGCTCTACCGCCTGCGCCGGGCAGATCAGCCCGCCGGTGCAGCGGCGCACGCTGTCGCCTTCCTCGCGCACGGCGGGGCTGCCGCATTCGGGGCAGGTTTCGGGGAAGGTGTAGGGCACGGCGTCCGCGGGGCGGGCCGAGAGGTCCACATCGCGGATCTTCGGGATCACGTCACCGGCGCGATAGACCTCGACCCGGTCGCCCACGCGGATATCGCGGCCCTCGCGGATCGGCGCGCCCTTGCTGTCGCGCCCGGCGATGTAATCCTCGTTGTGCAGCGTGGCGTTGGAGACGACGACCCCGCCGACCGTTACCGGGGTCAGCCGTGCCACCGGGGAGAGCGCGCCGGTGCGGCCGACCTGGATGTCGATCGCCTCCAGCCGGGTCCAGGCGGTTTCGGCGGAAAACTTGTGCGCGATGGCCCAGCGCGGCGTGGTGGAGCGGAAGCCGAGCCGCTCCTGCAGCGCAAGATCGTCCACCTTGTAGACCATGCCGTCGATGTCATGGCCCAGATCGGCGCGCAGGGTCTCGGTCTCGGCGTGGGTTTTCAGCAGGTCGTCCAGCCCGCCGCAGCGCCGGGTGCGCGGGTTGACGGAGAAGCCGAGTTTGCCGAGGCGCTGCAGGGCCTCGTATTGCGTGGCGGCGAGGGGTTCGGAAAGCTCCCCCCAGCCATAGGCGAAGAAGCGCAGCGGCCGGGCGCGGGTGATTTCCGGGTCAAGCTGGCGCAGCGATCCGGCGGCGGCGTTGCGGGGGTTGGCGAAGGTCTTGCCGCCCGCTTCCGCCTGGCGTTCGTTCAGCGCGGCGAAATCGGCGTGGGACATGTAGACCTCGCCCCGGACCTCGAGGATGGCAGGCGCGTCCTCGAGCGTTTCGGGGATGTCATCGACGGTGCGGGCGTTGGCGGTCACATCCTCGCCGGTTTCGCCATCGCCGCGGGTGGCGGCATGGATCAGGCGGCCGTTCTCGTAGCGCAGCGAGAGGGAGAGACCGTCGATCTTGGGCTCCGAGGTGAAAGCGAGGGGGGTGTCGTCGCTCAAGCCGAGGTAGCGGCGGATGCGCTGGACGAACTCGGCCACGTCCTCGGCGTCGAAGGCGTTGGCGAGCGAAAGCATCCGGCGGGCGTGGCGGATCTTGCCGAAGGCCTCGGACGGGGCGGCGCCGACCTGGACCGAGGGGCTGTCGGCGCGGGCAAGATGGGGAAAGCGCGCCTCGATCGCCGCGTTGCGGGCCTTGAGCGCGTCGTATTCAGCGTCATCCATGACCGGCGCGTCATTCCGGAAATAGGCAGCATTCGCCCGGGCCAGCGTTTCGGCCAGGCGTTCCAGCTCGGTGCGGGCCTGGGCTTCGGTGAGGGCGTCCACCGGGGTGTCGGGCATGGGGGCGTCCGTGGTGCGAGGGGTCTGCCCCGAAGTGATAGGCGCGCGCAGGGCGGGCGTCCAGCCCGGCGACCACGGGTGTGACCTTGCGGCGCCGCCCTTGCGGGCGGCAAGCGATGCGTTTGCAGCGCGCCCGGCGCGCTGCGCGTTGGGGGGCGCTGCCCCCCGTCCAGCCCCATAAAGGGGCTGGACTCCCCCGGGAGTATTTGAGGGCAAGATGAAGATTGGGGGACGGCGAGACGGCCAGGTGGGCCTTGCGCGCGGCCAGGCGGCGGGCCCATGAAATACGCCCGGCCGTATTGCGAGCCGGGCGTTCTCAAGTGTCGGATGGGTGCCGGATCAGTCCGGGCGCAGGTCGCTTTCGGTGGCCAGCGCCTGCAGATCGGCGACCAGTTTGGCCAGCATGTCCATGTGTTCCTGCGGCGCTTCGTCCAGCTTGGCGCGGGCCTCGGCCAGGATGTCGGCATAGACCTCCTGCGTGAACTCGGCCCCCGGCATGCCCTTTTCGGCGAGCACCGAAACGCTTTCGGCACCGACTTCGGCAAAGCCGCCGGTGACCACGAAGCGCTGATCCTCGCCGCCATCGGTTTCCACCGTCACGAAGCCTGGGCGCAGGGTGGTCAGGGCGGGGGTGTGGCCGGGCATTGCGGTCATGTCGCCTTCGGCGCCCGGAATGCGCACCGCCCGCGCCGCAACCGATGCGACCATGCGTTCGGGCGAGACCAGGTCAAATTGCAGGGTATCGGCCATTGCGGCGCCCTCCTCAGGCTGCGGCGGCGAGTTTCTCGGCCTTGGCGACCACATCGTCGATCCCGCCGACCATGTAGAAGGCGGCTTCGGGCAGGTGGTCGTATTCGCCGGCGACCACCGCCTTGAACGAGCGAATGGTGTCTTCGAGCGGGACCTGAATCCCGTCCGAGCCGGTGAAGACCTTGGCCACGTCGAAGGGCTGCGACAGGAAGCGCTGGATCTTGCGCGCGCGCGAGACGGTCAGCTTGTCCTCCTCGCTCAACTCGTCCATCCCGAGAATGGCGATGATGTCCTGCAGCGACTTGTAGCGCTGGAGGATCCCCTGGACGTCACGGGCCACCTGGTAGTGTTCATCACCCACGATCTGCGGGTCGAGGATCCGCGAGTTCGAGTCGAGCGGGTCCACGGCCGGGTAGATGCCCAGTTCGGAGATCGCGCGCGACAGAACCGTGGTGGCGTCAAGGTGCGCGAACGATGTCGCCGGCGCCGGGTCGGTGAGGTCGTCGGCGGGCACATAGATGGCCTGCACCGAGGTGATCGACCCCGCCTTGGTCGAGGTGATGCGCTCCTGCAGGGCGCCCATGTCGGTGGCGAGCGTCGGCTGGTAGCCCACAGCCGAGGGGATGCGGCCCAGCAGTGCCGACACCTCGGAACCGGCCTGCGTGAACCGGAAGATGTTGTCGACGAAGAACAGCACGTCGGTGCCCGACTGGTCGCGGAACTGTTCGGCCAGCGTCAGGCCGGTCAGCGCCACGCGGGCACGCGCGCCCGGGGGCTCGTTCATCTGGCCGTAGACCAGCGCCACCTTGGATTCGTCCAGCTTGTCGATGTTGATGACGCCCGAGTCCATCATCTCGTGGTAGAGATCGTTGCCCTCGCGGGTGCGTTCGCCAACGCCTGCGAACACCGAATAGCCCGAGTGCACCTTGGCGATGTTGTTGATCAGTTCCATGATCAGAACCGTCTTGCCCACCCCGGCGCCGCCAAACAGGCCGATCTTGCCGCCCTTGGAGTAGGGGGCCAGCAGGTCGATGACCTTGATGCCGGTGACCAGGATCTCGCTCTCGGTCGACTGGGCGTCGAATCCGGGGGCGGGCTGGTGGATGGCGCGGTATTCGCTGGCCTTCACATCGCCCTTTTCGTCGATGGGCTCGCCCACCACGTTCAGGATGCGGCCCAGCGTTGCGTCGCCCACGGGCACCTCGATCGCCTTGCCGGTGTCCAGCACTTCCTGACCACGGACCAGACCCTCGGTCGCGTCCATGGCGATGGTGCGGACAGTGTTTTCGCCCAGGTGCTGGGCGGTTTCCAGCACCAGCCGCTTGCCGTTGTTGTCGGTTTCCAGCGCGTTCAGGATCGCGGGCAACTCGCCCTCGAACTGCACGTCCACAACGGCGCCGATCACCTGGGTGACCTTGCCGACGGTCTTGGTCTCTGCCATGTCGTTTCTCCGGTTTCGTCAGAGCGCCTCGGCGCCCGAGATGATCTCGATGAGTTCCTTGGTGATCGCGGCCTGGCGCGAGCGGTTGTATTCGATGGTCAGCTTGTCGATCATGTCGCCCGCGTTGCGGGTGGCGTTGTCCATCGCGCTCATCCGTGCGCCCTGTTCCGAAGCTGCGTTTTCCAGCAGCGCCGCAAATATCTGCGTGGCCACCGACCGCGGCAGCAGGTCCTCGAGGATCGCTTCCTCGGACGGCTCGTAATCATAGAGCGTGCTGGCCTCGGCGTCTTCGGGCACCGGGGCGGGGATGATCTGCTGCGGCGTGGGGATCTGGCTGATCACCGACTGGAACCGGTTGTAGAAGATCGTCGCCACGTCGAACTCGCCCTCGGCGAAGCGGCCCAGCACGTCCTCGGCGATGGCGCGGGCGTTGTCATAGCTCACGCGCTTCACGTCGGACAGATCCACATGGCCGATAAGGTGATCGCCCAGATCGCGGCGCAACTGTTCGCGGCCCTTCTTGCCGACGGTCAGGATCTTGACCGTCTTGCCCTCGCCGATCAGCTTTTCGGCGCGGTAACGCGCGATCTTGACGATGGATGAGTTGAAGCCGCCGCAGAGCCCTCGCTCGGCGGTCATCACCACCAGCAGGTGCGTCTGCTCGCTCCCGGTGCCGGACAGCAGGCGCGGCGCGGTGTCCGACCCCTGCACCGATGCCGCCAGCCCGTTGACCACGGCCTCCATGCGTTCGGCATAGGGGCGTGCGTTCTCGGCGGCTTCCTGGGCGCGGCGGAGCTTGGCCGCCGCGACCATCTGCATGGCCTTGGTGATCTTCCGGGTCGACTTGACCGAATTGATCCGGTTCTTCAGGTCCTTGAGGCTTGGCATCTTGCGTTCCCCTCAGAGGCTTATGCGAAGTCGGCGGCGTACGCGTCCAGGGCTGCGCGGATCTTTTCCTCCAGATCGCCCTTCACCTTGCGGTCGTTGTTGGTGATGTCGTCCAGCAGGTCGCGGTGCTTGGTGCGCAGGTGGTTCAGAAGCCCGGTTTCGAACCGGCCCACGTCCTTCACCGCGATCTTGTCCAGATACCCCTGCGTGCCCGCGAAGATCACGCAGACGATCTCGGCGTTTGTCAGCGGCGAATACTGCGCCTGCTTCATCAGTTCGGTCAGCCGCGCGCCGCGGTTCAGAAGCCGCTGCGTGGCGGCGTCGAGGTCCGAGCCGAACTGCGCAAAGGCCGCCATTTCGCGATACTGCGCCAGTTCCAGCTTCACCGGACCGGCGACCGATTTCATCGCATCGGTCTGCGCCGAGGAGCCCACGCGCGACACCGACAGACCGGTGTTCACGGCCGGGCGGATACCCTGATAGAAGAGTTCGGTTTCCAGGAAGATTTGGCCGTCGGTGATGGAGATCACGTTGGTCGGGATGAAGGCCGACACGTCGCCGCCCTGGGTTTCGATGATCGGCAGCGCAGTCAGCGAACCGGCGCCGTGATCCTCGTTCAGCTTCGAGGACCGCTCCAGCAGGCGCGAGTGGAGGTAGAACACGTCACCGGGGTAAGCCTCGCGCCCCGGGGGGCGGCGCAGCAGCAGCGACATCTGGCGGTAGGCCACGGCCTGCTTGGACAGGTCATCATAGATGATCAGCGCGTGGCGGCCGTTGTCGCGGAAATATTCGGCCATGGCGGTGGCGGCGTAGGGCGCCAGGAACTGCATCGGCGCAGGGTCCGAGGCGGTGGCAGCCACGACGATGGAATACTCGATGGCGCCGCTCTCTTCGAGCTTCTTCACCAACTGCGCCACGGTGGAGCGCTTCTGACCGATGGCGACATAGACGCAATAGAGCTTCTTGCTCTCGTCGTCGCCCGCGGCTTCGTTATAGCTTTTCTGGTTCAGGATCGTGTCCAGCGCCACGGCTGTCTTGCCGGTCTGGCGGTCGCCGATGATCAGTTCGCGCTGGCCGCGACCGATGGGGATCATGGCGTCCACGGATTTCAGGCCGGTGGCCATGGGTTCGTGCACCGACTTGCGCGGGATGATGCCCGGCGCCTTGACGTCGGCGACGCGGCGCTCGGAGGCCTTGATCTCGCCCTTGCCGTCGATGGGGTTGCCCAGCCCGTCCACCACGCGGCCCAGCAGCGCGTCGCCTGCGGGCACGTCCACGATGGATTTGGTCCGCTTGACGACATCGCCTTCCTTGATGCCCCGGTCATCGCCGAAGATCACCACGCCGACGTTGTCGGATTCCAGGTTCAGCGCCATTCCGCGGATACCGCCGGGGAATTCCACCATCTCGCCGGCCTGCACCTGATCGAGGCCATGGACACGGGCAATCCCGTCGCCGACCGAGAGCACGCTGCCCACCTCGGCAACCTCGACCTCCTGGCCGAAGTTCTTGATCTGCTCCTTGAGGATCGCAGAGATTTCAGCTGCCTGGATACCCATTTATCCGACCTCTTTCATTGCATTCTGGAGAGCCGCGAGCTTCGACCGGATCGACGTGTCGATCATCCGCGAGCCCACCTTGACAACAAGACCGCCGATGAGGGTTTCATCCACGGCCAGCTTGAGTTTCACATCCTTGCCGACGCGCGCCTTGAGCGTCTGCACCAGTTCGTCCTTCTGTGCGTCGTCCAGCGCCATGGCGGCGGTGACTTCGGCGGTCACTTCGCCCTTTTCCTCGGCGATGAGGGCGCGCAGGGCGGTCAGCATCTGCGGCAGGGTGAACAGACGGCGCTTGGTGGCCATCAGCCCCAGCACGCCGCGCACGTTCTGCGACAGTCCCAGCGCATCGGCCACGGCGGTGACCGCGCGGGCCTGATCGGCGCGGCTGTAGACCGGCGAAGCGATCATCGCGCGCAGGTCGTCGCTGCCTTCGAGCGCGGCGTCCAGCGTGTCCAGATCCTTTTCCAGCGTGGGGAGCGCGTTGTCTTCCTTGGCCAGTTCGAAAACGGCGGTCGCATAGCGCGTCGCTATGCCTGAAGAGATCGAAGCGGGTTCAGACACGTCCAGCCTTCCGGTTTGTGGGGTCACCGAGCGACCCGCGCAGGGGTGCCGGAGACGGAAATGCGCGGATTGACGCTGCAATCCAAATCGGCGCGGGTTTAGCAGAGCCTCCCCGTGCCCGCAACAGTGAAGGTCACCGCCGTGTGAGCGCGTTTTTCACGCTTGCGCGGCAGGGTCAAGCGGTGGCTGTGACTATATCGGCGGCGGCTGATGCTGCGGCGCGGCAATGATGCGCCTGAACCGCCCCCGCGCCCTGCGACAATTCGCCCATTCTGCCGTGAGCGCGGTGGCTGAATTCCGCCATGCGCGGCGGGACGGGCGCCGGGTTTAGCGGCGCGGTCCATCATGGCTCGGAGTGATCACGGTTCAGAGCGATCACGGCGCAGTGCCGGGCGCGCGCCGCCGGGTTGGGTGACCCCGTCCAGCACCCGCAGCGGGCGGTGGACCGCATCGCGCAGTCCCCGCCGGGTCGGCGCCGGCCGGTCCAGCCGTGCGCGGATCAGCAGCACGCCGCCCGCATGGTAGCGCGACAGCCGCCGTCCGGCGCGTTCCAGCACCATCGCCGAGCGCAGCCAGAACGGCGTTTCGCGTGGTGGAAAGAAAAGGGCCGCCACATGGTCCAGCGCCTCGAACCCGTGTGCGGTCAGAAGCGCGGTGATCTGCGACAGCGAATAGGGACGGCCCAGCGCAAAGGGCGTGCCATCGCGCCGCGCCCAGAGCCCGGAACGGTTGGGCAGCACGAACAGCGCCTCGCCGCGCGGGGCCAGCACGCGGGCGCATTCCTCCATGATCGCCGCCGGGCGCTCGGAGCTTTCCAGCCCGTGCATGATCAGCAATCGGTCCACGCTGTCGGTGGCCAGCGGCCATTGCGTTTCCTCGACCAGCACCGAATGGTTGTCCATCTCGGCGGGCCAGTGCATCACGCCCTGCGGCGCGGGCATCAGCGCGACCACGCGGCGGGCGGGTTTCAGAAACGGGCGCAGCATCGGCGCGGGGAAGCCATAGCCCGCCACGCACAGGCCCCGCGTGTCGTCCCAAAGCGTGGTGATCTGGTCGCGCACGGCCTTCTGCGCGGTGCGTCCCAGCGTGGTGGTATAATAGAAATCACGCAGATCGGTGACGTCGAGATGCATTGATCCCCCGGCGCTGCTGTCGCACTCTGGCGCAGGATAAACCGAATCCGTGGAGAGAGACCATGACATTGACGTTGCGTGCGGTTCCCTGCCTGTCGGACAACTATGCCTATCTGATCCGGGACGAGGCCACCGGCCAGACCGCCGTGATCGATGTCCCCGACGCCGATGCGGTGCAGGCCGCGCTTGACGATGCCGGCTGGACGCTGAACCAGATCCTGATCACCCACCACCACAACGACCATGTCGGCGGGGTCGAGGCGCTGCGCGAAGCCACGGGCGCGCGCGTGGTCGGTGCGGCGGCGGACGCCGAGCGGCTGCCGCCGCTGGACGAGGCCGTGTCGCCGGGGCAGGGGATCGCGGTGGGCAATGCACCCTGCGCGGTGCTGGATGTTTCGGGGCATTGCGCCAACCACATCGCATTTCACTTTCCCGGCGACGATCTGGCCTTTACCGGCGACAGCCTGATGGCGCTGGGCTGCGGGCGGATCTTCGAGGGCACGCCGGAGCAGATGTGGATGAGCCTTCTGCGGCTCGATACCATGGCGGGCAGCACCCGCGTGTGCTCAGGTCATGATTACACCGCATCGAACGGACGATTCGCCCTGACCATCGAGCCCGAGAACGCCGCGTTGAAGCAACGCATCGCCGGGTTCGAGGCGATGCGCGCGGCGGGCGATCCCATGGCCGTGGTGCGGCTGGACGTGGAGCGCGCGACCAACCCCTTCCTGCGCGCGCATCTGCCCGAGCTGAAGGCCGCCGTGGGCATGGCCGACGCCCCGGATGTGGAGGTCTTCGCCGAGATCCGGCGCCGCAAGGATGCGTTCAAGGGCTGACGCTTTACCGTCAATCCGTGCTACGATTGCGCATTGCTTTCACGGGGTGCATGGCGCACCCTTCGTGCCTCTCACATTCATATCGGGACTCCTTGGATGGAACTGATTCTCGCCCTTGTCGTCTTGCTGGTGATCGTGGTCCTGATGGGCCTCAAGATCGTCCCGCAGTCGGAAAACTATGTCGTCACCCGGCTGGGCGCCTATCGCCGCACGCTGGATGCCGGCGTGAACATCATCGTGCCGTTCCTGGACCGGGTCCACTCCAAGGTGCCGGTCAATGATCAGGTGCTCAACGATATTTCGCTCGAGGTTGTTTCGGCTGACAACGTGGTCTACGGCTGTCAGCTTCTGGTCGTCTACCGGATCCAGAACCCCGAGGCGGCGGTGTTCCGCGTGAACAACATCGACGATCTGGTGATCGGGCTGGTGCAGTCGCTGGTGCGTTCGGAACTGGGCAAGGTGGAACTGGATCAGGTGCAGTCGGATCGCGGGTCGCTGAACGTGGCGCTGCTAGAGGCGTTGGAGGATGCGGGCCAGACCTACGGGATCAGCATTTCGCGTTCGGAAATTACCGATGTGAAGTTGAACGAGACCACGCAGAAGGCCATGGCCGAGGTGCTGGCCGCCGAACGCGAACGCCGCGCCGCCATCACGCGCGCCGAAGGCCTGCGCCGCGCCGCCGAGTTGAACGCCGACGCCGAACTGTACGAGGCCCAGCGCCGCGCCGATGCGATCCGCGCCATCGCCGAGGCGAACGCCGAGGCCAACCGCATGATCGCCGCCTCGCTCGAGGGCGATAACGCGCGCGAGGCGCTCACCTTCCAGACCGCGCGCATGCAGGTCGATGCGCTGGAGGGGCTGTCGAAATCCGATAATGCGAAACTGATCATGCTGCCGGGCGGGCCGTCGAACGCGTTCCGTGAAGCGGCGGCGATCCTGAAAGATATCTGAGCCATGGGATTGCTGGGACTGCCGGACTGGAGCCTCTGGGGCATCATCGCCGTAGTATTCCTGGTGGTGGAGATCATGACCACCGTCTATGTGGCGCTGGGCTTTGCCATCGGGGCAGCGGTGGCGGCGCTGGTGGTCTATCTGATGCCGGGGCTACCGCTGGTGATCCAGGCGCTGATCTGGGCGGCTGTCGGTCTGGTGGCCTGGCTGGCTCTGTCGCGCTGGGACGCGCGGCGCCGCGCCACACGGCCCGATATCAACAAGTTCGATTCACGCGATTCGCTGCCCCCCACCGACCGCCGCCGCCGGTCCGGATCAGAGGAGGACGATCCGCCACGTTGAGATTGGCCGCGGCGGGGCGCGGGCTGGCGCGTGCCCCGGAAACGGATTGCGAAGCCGATTACCGCGTCCCGCGCGACCATTGCCCGGGCATGACGCATTTTCCGGATTCAGTCGGAAAGCGCCCTCGGGCCGCGCCCACCCAGCCCGCGCGCCCAGTCCCTTTGATTCTTGTGGGCGCCGCCCGCGCGAAACGCGCGGGCGGGTCTTGTGGGGACGGTGGTGCGCAGGGCTGAAGCGGCCCCGCCGGTGTCAGAGCGTGGGATAGACCGGAAAGCGGGCGCAAAGCTCGGCCACCTCGGCCTTGACCTTTGTCTCAACCGCGCCGTTGTCGTCGGCGCCATTGGCGGCCAGCCCGTCCACAACCTCGGTAATCCAGTCTGCGATCTGGCGGAACTCGGTCTCGGCGAAGCCGCGCGTGGTACCCGCCGGGGTGCCCAGCCGCACGCCCGAGGTCACCATCGGCTTTTCCGGGTCGAACGGAATGCCGTTCTTGTTGCAGGTGATATGCGCGCGGCCCAGCGCCTTTTCGGTGGCGTTGCCCTTCACGCCCTTGGGGCGCAGGTCCACCAGCAGCACATGCGTGTCGGTGCCCCCCGTCACGATATCGAGCCCCCCGGTCATGAGCTGTTCCGACAGCGCCTGCGCGTTGCGGATGACCTGGCCCGCGTAGTCCTTGAACTCGGGGCGCAGTGCTTCGCCGAAGGCCACGGCCTTGGCGGCGATCACATGCATGAGCGGGCCGCCCTGGATGCCGGGGAAGATGGCCGAATTGAATTTCTTCGCCAGCCCCTCGTCATCGGTCAGGATCAGCCCGCCGCGCGGGCCGCGCAGGGTCTTGTGGGTGGTGGTGGTGGCCACATGCGCGTGCGGGAAGGGCGAGGGGTGCACCCCTGCCGCCACCAGCCCGGCGAAATGCGCCATGTCCACCATCAGGTATGCGCCCACGCTGTCCGCGATCTGACGGAACCGGGCGAAATCGATCACCCGCGGGACGGCCGAGCCCCCGGCGATGATCACCTTCGGCTTGTGCTCGACGGCCAGGGCCGCGACCTGATCGTAGTCAAGCCGGCTATCCTGCGAGCGCACGCCGTAATGCACCGCGTTGAACCACTTGCCCGACTGGTTCACTGGCGCGCCATGGGTCAGGTGCCCGCCCGCCGACAGGTCCATGGCCAGGAAGGTGTCGCCCGGTTTCATCAACGCGGTGAACACCGCCTGATTCGCCTGCGATCCCGAGTTCGGCTGCACATTCGCAAACCCCACGCCGAACAGTTCGCAGGCCCGGGCGATGGCCAGTTCCTCGGCCACATCCACGAACTGGCAGCCGCCGTAGTAGCGCCGCCCCGGATAGCCCTCGGCATACTTGTTGGTCATCACCGAGCCCTGCGCCTCCATCACCGCGCGGCTGACGATGTTCTCCGAGGCGATCAGCTCGATCTCGTCGCGCTGACGGCCCAGCTCGCCGCGCACGGCGGCGAACAGCTCGGGGTCGCGGCTCTCAAGCGCTTCGGTGAAGAAACCGGAATCGCGGTGGGTAATGTTCATGGCTCTCTCCTTGCGCAGGGGCGGCGCCGGGTGACCCCGGCGCGCTTGGCTCTTGCCGGTGCACATAGCGCATCGGCCGGGGTTCTCAAAGCACCGAAAACGACGCAGCGTGGCCGTTCCGCGCTCTGCGGCGCTGTTGCAGCGGTCCCTGCACCGCAAGATGTCCGACGGCTCAGCCTGCGGCGACGCGGTCCGAGGTCCAACTGCCCGCCTGCGCCAGAATCAGCCCGGGCGTGACGTAGTGGCGGCGCAGGATGTCCTCGTAAAGCCGCGCCTCGGCCGCACGGTCCAGCGGCTGATCGCTGCCCGCCAGCGTCATCAGCGCGCCCTTCAGCATGTCCACGGTGCCCGAGCCTTCGTCGAACTGCGCCTTCTTGCGCCAGACCAGATCGGCGGGCAACAGGTCGGCCACCGCCTTGCGCAGGATCCATTTCTCGGTGGTCGGCCCGGTGCTTTCGGCCGCGTTCGGATCGGTGCGGCAGAGTTTCAGCGTCGCCGGGATGGACTGCGCAAAGTCGATCAGGTCCCGGTCCAGGAACGGCGTGCGGGCTTCGAGGCTCTGGCCCATGGTGATGCGGTCCACGCGCTGCAGGTTGATGTTGTGCATGGCGTTGAGCGAGCGGGTCAGTTCGTCGGCCAGCTCGCGCGGGTGGTCGATGTAGTCGTGGTGATAGGTGTAACCGGCGAACAGTTCGTCCGCGCCCTCGCCGGTCAGCACCGCCTTGACGTGTTGCCGCGCCAGCTTCGCGGCGAAATGCGTGGGCACCGCGCTGCGCACCAGATCCACATCCGCCGATTCGAGGTGATAGATCACATGCGGCAGCACCTCGGCCACATCCTCGGCGG
>LFIK01000680.1_pt1 | contig 25867 bp, 30 predicted proteins | sample 643401 | NCBI WGS metagenome assembly LFIK01 (sample SAMN03777447, study PRJNA286221) | soda lake metagenome | biome: soda lake; feature: Kulunda steppe; material: water; isolation source: sample T5-Br brine of Lake Tanatar-5 | place: Russia: Kulunda steppe | collected 2010-07
TCTACTACGCCTGCTGATCGCCCCAATCACTGTCCCGTATTGGCGCGATCAGCAGGCGTAGTAGAGCTGAAACTCGATCGGGTGCGGGGTTTGCTCATAGGCATAGACCTCGTCCCATTTCAGCGCGATGTAGCCGTCGATCTGGTCCTTGGTGAAGACGTCGCCGGGCAGCAGGAACTCGTGATCCGCCTCAAGCGACTCGATCGCCTCGCGCAGGCTGCCGCAGACCGTCGGGATGCCCTCGAGCTCCTCGGGCGGCAGATCGTAGAGATCCTTGTCGGCCGCCTCGCCGGGGTTGATCTTGTTCTTGATGCCGTCGAGCCCGGCCATCAGCAGCGCCGAGAAGGCCAGATACGGGTTGCAGGACGGGTCCGGGAAGCGGGCCTCGACGCGCTTGGCCTTGGGGCTCTCGGTCCAGGGGATACGGATCGAGGCCGAGCGGTTGCGCGCCGAATAGGCCAGCAGCACCGGCGCCTCGAAGCCCGGGATCAGGCGCTTGTAGCTGTTGGTGGAGGGGTTGGTGAAGGCGTTGAGCGCCTTGGCGTGCTTGAGGATGCCGCCGATGAACCACAGCGCCTCGTCCGACAGATCGGCATACTTGTCGCCCGCGAACAGCGGCTTGCCGTCCTTCCAGATCGACATGTTGACATGCATGCCGGTGCCGTTGTCGCCCTGCAGCGGCTTGGGCATGAAGGTCGCCGAGCGGCCATAGGCGTTGGCGACGTTGTGCACGACATACTTGTATTTCTGCAGCTCGTCGCCCTGCTTCTTGAGCGCGCTGAAGATCAGCCCGAGCTCGTGCTGGCAGGAGCCGACCTCGTGGTGGTGCTTGTCCACCTTCATGCCGATCTGCTTCATCGTCGAGAGCATCTCGGCGCGCATGTCCATGCCGTGGTCGGTCGGGTTGACGGGGAAGTAGCCACCCTTGACGCCGCCGCGGAAGCCGAGATTGCCCATCTCGTATTCCGTGTCGGTGTTCCAGGAGCCGTCGATCGCGTCAACTTCGTAGGACACCTTGTTGATCGTGTTGGAAAACCGCACATCGTCGAAGACGAAGAACTCGGCCTCCGGCCCGAAGAAAGCGGCGTCGCCGATGCCTGAGGATTTCAGATAGGCCTCGGCCTTCTCGGCAGTACCGCGCGGGTCGCGGTTATAGGGTTCGCCGGTGTCGGGCTCGAGGATGGTGCAGTTCATGCACAGCGTCTTCTCGGCGTAGAACGGGTCGATATGCGCCGTGTCCGGGTCGGGCATCAGCTTCATGTCGGACTGGTCGATCGTCTTGAATCCCTGGATCGAGGAGCCGTCGAACATCAGCCCTTCATCCATGAAGTCCTCATCGACGGCATCGGCGATCATGGTGACATGCTGCAGCTTCCCGCGCGGGTCGGTGAAGCGCATGTCGACATACGCGATGTCCTCGTCCTTGATCATCTTGAGAACGTCTGCCTTGCTCATCGGACTTTGATCCCTCTAGCGATTGCTTGGTTGATTGCTGCGCGCGTCTCAGAGCGCGTCGTCACCGGTCTCGCCGGTGCGGATGCGGATGGCCTGTTCGACCGGGCTCACGAAGATCTTGCCGTCGCCGATCTTGTCGGTCCGCGCGGCCGAGGAGATCGCCTCGATGGCCTCCTCGACCTGATCGTCGGCGAGCACCACCTCGATCTTGACCTTGGGCAGGAAGTCCACGACATATTCGGCGCCGCGATAGAGTTCGGTGTGGCCCTTCTGGCGGCCGAACCCCTTGACCTCGATCACCGAAAGACCCTGCACGCCGATATCCTGAAGAGATTCCTTCACCTCGTCGAGCTTGAAGGGTTTAATGACGGCCTCGACCTTCTTCATGCCACCGCCTCCCGGTTGACCTGCACATGGGTGATCCTCACACCACTTTCCCGCCAGCGACACAATCGCACCATCGCCCACCAGCGCCCGGGTCGAGCGCCGGGCCTCCTTTTTGCACATAACTTGGGCAATTTGAGCACCATGCGGGCAGTCTGAAAAGAAAGAGGGCCGGAAAAATGATCGAACTGCTCACATCTGCCCAAATGCGCGCCATCGAGCAGGCCGCGATCCTTGCCGGGCATGTCAGCGGCGAAGAGCTGATGGAGCGCGCGGGCCGCGGCGTCGTCGCCGCCCTCGGCGAGACCGCGCCGGGAAGCGCGGCGGTGCTGTGCGGGCCGGGCAACAATGGCGGCGACGGCTTCGTGATCGCGCGGCTTCTCGCGGAGCGGGGCTGGCAGGTGACGGCGCAGCTTCTGTGGGATCCGGAGGCGGTGGGCGGCGATGCGGCGCGCGCGCTGGCGCGCTGGCGGCAGGCGGGCGGCACGGTCACGCCGCTCGACCCGGGGGCAATCCGCGCCCTGCCCGCACCCGATCTGTGGATCGATGCGCTGTTCGGCACCGGGCTGAGCCGGCCGCTCGCGGGTGACGCGGCGGAGGCGGTGGCCCTGATGGCCGCGCGACGCGCGCGCGAGGGCGGGCGCATCGTCGCGGTGGATATCGCCTCGGGGCTGTGCGCCGACAGCGGGCGCTTCCTGGGCCCCGAGATCACGCCGGACCTGACCGTGAGCTTTCACCGCGCCAAGTGCGGGCATTACCTTGCCGAGGGCGCGCGCGGACGGCTCGTCGTTGCCGATATCGGCCTGGCGCATGACGGCAGCGCCGCAGCGCGACTGACGGGGCCCGAGGACATCCCCGCCAAGACGGGCGGGCACAAATACGATCACGGCCATGTATTGGTGCCCGGCGGGCCGCCGGGCTATGGCGGCGCGGCACGGCTCGCGGCGCGCGGGGCGCTGCGCGTGGGGGCGGGGCTCGTGACGCTGGCCTGTCCGCCCGCGGCAGTGGCCGAGAACGCCGCGCGGCTCGACGCGGTGATGCTGCGCCCGCTGCCCGACGCCGCGACGCTCGAGGCGATCCTCGAGGATGTGCGGATCACGGCGCTGTGTCTTGGTCCGGGGCTCGGGGTCGGCGCGCGGACGCGCACGCTCGTGGCGGCGGCGCTGGGAGCGGGGCGCGGCTGCGTGCTGGATGCCGATGCGCTGACGGCGTTCATCGACATGCCCGAGACGCTGCTCTCGGCGACACATCCAAATTGCGTGCTTACCCCGCATGACGGCGAATTCGCGCGGCTGTTTCCCGACCTCGCGGCGCCGCTGCGCGAGCCGCCGCGGACGGGCCCGGCCTGGTCGCGGATCGATGCGGCGCGCGCGGCGGCGCGGCGGGCCGGCTGCACGGTTCTGCTCAAGGGGCCCGACACGGTGATTGCCGATGCCGACGGCGCCGTCGCGCTGAACGCCGCCGTCTATGCGAGCGCGGTGCCCTGGCTCGCCACGGCGGGGGCCGGCGACGTGCTCGCCGGGCTGATCGCGGGGCTGATGGCGCGCGGCTGCGACGCGCACCGTGCGGCGCGGGCGGGGGCGTGGCTGCATGTTGCGGCGGCGCGGCAGTTCGGCGCCGGGCTGATCGCCGAGGATCTGCCCGAAGCGCTGCCGGCGATCCTGCGCGAGCTCGACGTCTGAGCGGCAAGTTTGCCCTCGCATCAGGACGGCGGCTTTGCTAGAGCGGGCGCGATCGGGCGGCCGGCGGATTGCGCGGGCCGTCGTCTATGTCGGCGGGTGTGGCGGAACAGGTAGACGCACTTGGTTTAGGTCCAAGCGCCGCAAGGCGTGGGGGTTCAAATCCCTCCACCCGCACCAGAGGAGCAAGAAGGACGCGAGAATGCAGGTCACCGAGACCCAGAAAGACGGCCTCAAGCGCGGCTACACGATCACCGTGACCGCCGACGAGCTCGACGCCAAGGTCGACGAGAAGATCGCCGAGGCCCAGCCGGAAGTGGAGATGAAGGGCTTTCGCAAGGGCAAGGTGCCGCTTGCGCTGCTCAAGAAGCAGTTCGGCAAGAAGGTGCTCGGCGACGCGATGCAGGAGAGCGTCGACGCCGCGATGCGCGAGCATTTCGAAGCCACCGGCGACCGTCCCGCGCAGCAGCCCGACGTGCAGATGACCAACGAGGAGTGGCAGGAAGGCGAGGATGTCGTCGTCTCTCTGAACTACGAGGCGCTGCCCGACATTCCCGAGCTCGACCTGTCGGGCCTTGCCCTCGAGCGCATCAAGGTCACCCCGGACGACGCCGCCGTCGACGAGGCGCTCGGCAAGCTCGCCGAGGGCACTCAGAATTTCGAGGACCGCGACGAGGGCGCGGCCGCCGAGGATGGCGACCAGATCTTGCTCGACTTCGTCGGCAAGCTCGAGGGCGAACCCTTCGAGGGCGGCGCGGCGGAGGATTTCGCGCTCACGCTGGGCTCGGGTCAGTTCATCCCCGGCTTCGAGGAGCAGCTCGTCGGCGCGAAGGTCGGCGACGAGAAGGAGCTCACCGTCACCTTCCCGGAGGAATACGGCGCCGAGCATCTCGCGGGAAAGGAGACGACCTTCGACGTCACCGTCAAGGCCGTGAAGGCCCCCAAGCCCGCCGAGGTCGATGACGAGCTCGCGAAGAAATACGGCGCCGACGATCTCGAGGCGCTCAAGGGCCAGGTCCGCGAGCGGCTGCAATCGGAATACGATCAGGCCGCGCGCGCCGTGCTCAAGCGCAAGCTGCTCGACAAGCTCGACGAGATGGTCGATTTCGACCTTCCGCCCAGCCTCGTCGAGGCCGAGGCCAAGCAGATCGCGCATCAGCTCTGGCACGAGGAGAACCCGGAGGTCGAGGGCCACGATCACCCCGAGATCGAGCCGACCGAGGAGCACAACCGGCTCGCCGAGCGGCGCGTGCGTCTCGGGCTGCTGCTCGCCGAGGTCGGCAAGCGCAGCGGCGTCGAGGTCACCGACCAGGAGATGACGCAGGCCGTCATGCAGCAGGCACGCCAGTATCCGGGCAACGAGCGCCAGTTCCTGGAGTTTGTGCAGAAGAACCCGCAGATGCAGCAGCAGCTGCGCGCGCCGATCTTCGAGGACAAGGTCGTCGATCACATCGTCGAGCAGGCCGAGGTGACCGAGACGGAAGCCACCAAGGAGGAACTCGAGGCGGCGGTCGAGGCGCTCGAGGAGGCCTGACCCCGCGCAGCCGCGCAAGCGAAAGGGCCGCCCCGGGGGGGCGGCCCTTTCCCGGTACGGGCGGGAATGACCTGCGCGACGGGCAGGCGTTGCACGCCGCGCCGCGATACCCCGGCGGCGCGCGCCCGGCTCAGGCGGTCACGCGCGCCATGAGCTGGCGATTGCGGCAATACTCCGGCGTGGCATCGGCGCCCGCGGCCTCGTTCCTGCCGAGCCAGCCGACGCATTTCTCGACTTGCGCGCAGCGGGTGCAACGCAGCACGGCGCCGCGCAGATCCTCGGCCGTCACGCGGCCCTCGAGCAGTGCGGCGCCCATATCCGCGCCCACCGTATCGGCCATGCGGTTGACCAGGTTGGCGTGCCGGTCGATGCGGTCGATGTAACCCATGTCTGTCTCCAGTCGCATATGATTGCCAAAGACAATCATATCCCCGAACCCGGTTCCTTGATCTGCGTCAAACGGTGCTCAGGAGCCGCCCATCTGCGCGGTCACGCGCCGGATCAGCGCGATGCGCTGCGCGGCCGGGGGATGGGTGGACATGAAGTGATGATGGCCCTCGGGCATCCGCTGCAGAAAGCCGGTGCCGCGGATCGGGTCATAGCCGGCCATGGCAGCCAGCCGCGCCCCGAGGGCGTCGGCCTCGAGCTCGAAGTCCTGCGAATAGACGCGCGCGCCGACATCGGCGCCCATCTCGCGCGCACGCCGCACCGAGGCCGCATCCGCGCCGCCGAGGGCGACGAGCTCGCCCATGACCATGGCCCCCGCCTGCGCCGAGCGCGCGCGCCGGGCGAGGTGCTGCTCGATGTGATGCGCCGCCTCGTGCCCGAGGATCAGCGCGAGCTCATCGGCATTGCGCACCTCCTCGAGCAGGCTTGCCGTGAAGCCGACGACGGGCCGGCCCGTCGCGCGGTCGAGGGTCTGAAAGGCATTCGGCGCCCGACTCGCGCGATCGTCCACGACGAACATGAAGTTGCAGCTCACGCCGCGCGTTCGGTTGCGGCATTCGCGCTCGACGACCGGCTCCATCCGGTCGACCACCGACAGCAGGTTGACGTATTCGCGCTGCTCGGCCGCGGTCGGGGCGCGCGGGGCAGGCTCGATCCGCGGCGGCGCGACGGGATCGCAGGCCGCGATCACCATCACGAGGATGAGTGCAATCCAGCGCATGTTCCCTCGCCCCTTTGCCTGCGCCACCTTTGACCGCCCTGAAGGTAGCATGCCGTGCGCGCCCGCGCGATGTAACCCGGCGCGACTTTTCGCGCGCCGCTTGCGCCCTAGCTAGCGTGTCATGACCGAGGACGCAAAACTTACCGTGCTCTTTAACGGCGCCTGCCCGATCTGTTCGCGCGAGATCGCCGCCTATCAGCGCAGCGCCGAAGCCGAAGGCCTCGACATCGCCTTCGAGGACCTCAATACCGCCGATCTCGATGCATGGGGCGTCGATCGCGAGGCGGCGCGACGACGGCTGCACCTGCGCGAGGGCGGGCGCGTGCGCTCCGGTCTCGATGCCTTCGTCGCGCTGTGGCGCGTACTGCCGCGGCTGGGCTGGCTGGCGCGGCTGGTGAGCCTGCCGGGGCTGCGACCTGTGGCGGACGGGGTCTATGAATGGGTCCTCGCGCCGCTTCTCTATCGGTTCGACCGGCTGCGCCGGGGCGATTGAGTGTCGCGCGCGCGAAGCCTATGGTGCGGCCATGTTCAGCATCGAGCACGACTTCGACGCCACCGTGATCACCCTCGTCGACGAGGGCGCGCCGCATCTTCAGGAGGATGTGGTCATCAACGCCTTCGAGGATTGCGTCACCGTGGAGCAGTTCGACCCCCGCCGCGACGCGATGTCGCGCATCACGCTGTCGCGCGCGCAACTGTCCGACCTCGCCGCCGCGCTCGACCTGCCCGAAGGGGTTTACCGCCTGCGCCGCCCCCGCTGAGGTCAACGCACCCGGAAAAGCTTGTCGCGCGCCTTGGCTCCGCGCACCAGTTCGAGCCGCGTGGGCGCGATCCCGAGCGCCCTTGCCAGAAGCCGCTGCGCCGCCCGGTTCGCCGCGCCCTTCTCCGGCGCCACCGTCACGCGCAGCCGCAGCAGCCCGTCGCCATCCGCATCGATGCTGTCGCGCGCCGCCTTAGGGGTCACGCGCACGGCGATCTGCGTGCCGGGAGCGGCGAGATGGGCGAGATCGGGCGGCATCGCGGCGTCTTTACCTGTACAGGGGCTTGGGTTACCGCTGCGGCGCGAGCACGGCAACCCCGGAGGTGAGCGATGGCCGAGGACTCAGCGCGCGCGTTTCTCCTGCGCCGGCGATCGACCCCGGTGCGGATGCTGCGCGCGCCCGCGCCCGATCGCGCGGCGCTGCGCGCGATCCTGACGGCCGGGGCAAGGGTTCCCGATCACGGCAAGCTCGAACCCTGGCGCTTCGTGGTGCTGGAGCGCCCGGCGCTGGCACGGCTCGCCGGCCGGGTCGAGGCGCGCGGGGCCGAGCTCGGCCTCGAGCCCGAGCGCATCGTCAAAGCCGCGCGCGATTACAGTGATTCGCCGCTTGCCATCGCCGTCATCGCCGCCCCGTGCCCCAGCGAGAAGATCCCCGAGATCGAGCAGGTTCTGTCGGCGGGGGGCGTCTGCCTGTCGGTGCTCAACGCGGCGCTCGCGCATGGCTGGGGGGCGTGCTGGCTGACCGGCTGGCCGGTGCATGATCGCGCCTTCGCCGAGCGCGCGCTCGGCGTGGGCGCAGACGAATTCGTCGCCGGAATGATCCATGTCGGCAGCACGGACACCCCGCCCCCGGACCGCCCGCGCCCCGATATCGACGCGATCACGCGGTGGAGCGGGCCGTAGTGCGCCCCATCTTCGGCGACTGGCTGGCCGCGCTCGTGCTCCTGGCGGACCCGGGCGTGCGGCGCGTGATGCTGCTGGGCACGGCGCTGAGCGGCGCGCTTCTCTTGGCGGCGTATGCGCTGTTTCTCGGCGCGATCGATCTCGCCATGGAGGGCACGCTCGCGCTGCCGATGGTGGGCGATGTCACGGGGCTGGGCACGCTGCTCTCACCGGGCGCGCTGCTCAACATGCTCGCGGCGTCGGTGGTGCTGATGCTTCCGGTGGCGCCGGCGTTCGCGGCGCTGTTTCTCGACGATGTGGCGCGCGCCGTGGAGGCGCGACGCTGGCCCGCCTTGCCGCCTGCCGGGCTTGCCCGCGGCGCCGCGCTGCGCGAGGGGGCGGCGGGGATCGGGCTTCTCGTGGTCGCGAATCTGCTCGCGAGCTTTGCCTTTCCCGTCGCCGGGCTGTTCGCGCCGCTCGTGTTCTGGGCGGTTAATGGCTACCTGATGGGGCGGGTGTTTTTCCGGCTCACGGCGCTGCGCCGCCTGCCGCGCGCGCAGGCGCTCCGCCTCGCCCGGATCCATCGCGGCGAGACATGGTTTGCGGGCACACTGCTCGCGGCGCTTCTGACGGTGCCGGGGCTGAACCTGTTCGCGCCGGCGTTCGGCGCGGCGGCGTTCGTGCATCTGCTGCATCGGCGCTGCGATCTCAGCGGTCGTGAAAGCCCGGCTCCATGACCCCGAACAGGTCGATCATCTCGACGGTCACGAGTTCGAACACGATGATCCCCGCCAGCACGACCCAGATCGCGGCCGCGATCACCGTGACCAGCTTGAACTTGGCCAGCAGATGCGCCTCGTCGGGCGCGGAGGATGGCGTGCCGGGCTCGACCTCCCCGGACTCGCCCTGCGTCCGGAGCCGCTGCGGCAGAACGATGAACAGGGTGAGAAACCAGATCACCGCGAAAAGAACGGTCCCTGCGACGATCCCCATTACACCTCCTCCAGCTCGACGAGCGTGCCGTTGAAATCCTTGGGATGCAGGAAGAGCACCGGCTTGCCATGCGCGCCGGTCCTGGGCTCGCCGGAGCCGAGCACCCGCGCGCCCTGCGCGCTCAACCGGTCGCGCGCGGCCAGGATGTCGGGCACCTCGTAGCAGATGTGGTGAATCCCGCCGGCCGGGTTCTTGGACAGAAACCCCGCGATGGGGCTGTCGGCGCCGAGCGGATGGAGAAGCTCGATCTTGGTGTTGGGCAGGGTGATGAACACCACGCGCACGCCGTGATCGGGCTCGTCCTGCGGCGCGCCGACCTCGGCGCCGAGGGTATCGCGATACTGCGCCACCGCGGCGTCGAGATCCGGCACCGCGATGGCGACATGGTTGAGGCGGCCGATCATGCGCGGCTCCGTGTTTGACTCGAGGCTGTTATGTGGGCCGCACGCGCCGGGATCAAGGGACGATTCAGCACAGCCCCGCCGCCTGCGCTGCCGCCCGCTGCGCGCGCGAGACGGGCACCTCCGCGCCATCGGCCATGCGCAGCAGCACGCGCCCATCCGCGCGCCGCCGCCCCGTCACCCCCGAAAACGCCACCCAGTGCGAGCGATGCACCCGCAGCCCCCGCGCCCCTTCGAGCTCGGCTTCGGCGTCACGCAGGCGCATCAGCAGAAGTTCGCTGCCCACCGTCGTGACGACCTTGAGATAGTGATCCTGCGCCTCGATCCGGATCAGCGGGGCGCGCTTTTCGATGGGCAGGTTCTGCAGGAAGCGCGCCTCGGCCGCCCGGGCCGGATCGGGCGCCGGCGGCCCCTGCCCCGCCGCGATGAGCCAGCGCAGCGCCATCAGGATCAGCGCGATCGCGAGCACGATGCCGACGAGGTAGAGATAGTCGGTTATCCCGTCCCAACCGGGAAAGAGCGCCTTGTTCACACCCCAGACGACACCCCCCATGACCAGCGCATACCCCAGCGACAGCCCCGCCTCCCAGGCCGGACCGGTGCGCCCGAGCGCCGCGTCGAACCGCCGCGCGACCAGATCGAGCGCGACGGCAACGGCGGCGATACCCGACCAGTAGAGCGCGCGCGCCGGGGTTTCGAGCGCCTCGAAGGTGCCGAACGGCCCCGCCAGCGTGCCCGCAAGACTCGCGATGGCCCATACCGCGATCGGCACCTGCATTTGGCGAAGCGTGAGTGACACGGGCGGCGCGATCCGGGTTGTTGACGCAGGCGGGCGGCGACCCGCGCAGCGAAGATTGCCCGCATCCGGCCCGGCGCGCAAACCCCGATCCGCACACCAACGCGGAGACCCGCCATGACCCTCGAACCGCTTCTCTACACGACTCCGGCGATCCAGATCCACGTCGCCGCCGCCCTCGCCACCGTGATCCTCACCGTGCTGATCTTCACCCGCGCGCGCGGCACACAGGCGCATCGGGTCCTCGGCTGGAGCTGGGTCGCGGCGATGGCGGTCGTCGCGGCCTCGAGCTTCGGAATCTACAGCTTTCAGCTGCTCGGCCCTTTCAGCCCGATCCACGCGCTCTCGCTCTTCGTGCTCGTCTCGCTGGTGACGGGGGTGCGCGCGGCGCGCGGGCGGCGCATCGCGGAGCACCGGCGCACGATGCTGTGGATGGTCTGGGGCGGCGTCGTGGTCACGGGGCTGTTCACGCTGCTGCCGGGGCGAATCATGCACGGCGTGCTGTTCGGTGCGTGACGGCGCGCGGGGCTTGACTTCGCCGGCCCGGACCGGCACTTAAGGGATAATCTTGCCGCGCTGCCGCGTGAGCAGCCGCCCGAACGGGCGACCGGCCGGACATCGGGGCGCGTGGCGCCCCGGACGGGTTCCCATGATCACGCAAGGGGGCTGGCGGGGCGCGATGCGTCCCCGCACCCACTGCAATCGCCCGGGCTGTCCGGGCCACAAGGCGGGCCTGTCCCGTCGCTGAAAGGCAATGAATTGACCGATTTTTCTTCCCTTGAGCTGCATGGCAGCCTCATCAAGGCGCTCGAAGCTCAGGGTATCACCGAACCGACCCCGATCCAGACCCAGGCGATCCCGCACATTCTCGCGGGTCGCGACGTGATGGGCCTCGCCCAGACCGGCACCGGCAAGACCGCCGCGTTCGGGCTGCCGCTCGTGCATATGCTGATGGGCCGCGGCAAGGCCGCCCCGAAGGCGCCGCGCGCGCTCATCCTCGCGCCGACCCGCGAGCTCGTGAACCAGATCGCCGAGGCGCTCGCCAAGCTGACGGCGGACATGCCGGTGTCGGTGGCGACCGTTGTGGGCGGGGCCTCGATCAGCAACCAGGTCCGCCGGCTCGCCAAGCCGACCGATATCCTCGTGGCAACGCCCGGCCGGCTGATCGACCTTCTCGAGCGGCGCGCCCTGACGCTTGGTGATGCGCACCGGCTGGTGCTCGACGAAGCGGACCAGATGCTCGACATGGGCTTCATCCACGCGCTGCGCCGCATCGCGCGCCACCTGCCCGAAGCGCGCCAGACGACGGTGTTCTCGGCCACGATGCCCAAGGCGATGGCCGAACTCGCCGGCACCTATCTGCGCAACCCAGTGCGCGTCGAGGTATCCCCGCCGGGAAGAACCGCCGACAAGGTCGAGCAGAGCGTCCATTTCACCACACAGGGTGACAAGGCGCGGCTGCTCGAGGCGTATCTCGGCGACCACCGCGGTGAGCTCGCGCTCGTCTTCACCCGCACCAAGCACGGCGCCGCGAAGCTGATGAAGCTGCTCGCGAGCTGGGGCTTCGAGGCGGCGTCGATCCACGGCAACAAGAGCCAGGGCCAGCGCGAGCGCGCGCTCAAGGGGTTCCGGGACGGGCGCGTGCAGGTCCTCGTGGCGACGGATGTGGCCGCGCGCGGGCTCGACATCCCGGCCGTGCGCCATGTCTACAACCATGATCTGCCCGAGGTGCCCGAGGCGTATGTCCACCGCATCGGACGCACGGCGCGCGCCGGGGCGGACGGCAACGCCGTCGCCTTCTGCGCGCCCGCCGAGATCGGCGCGCTGCGCGACATCGAGAAAATCCTCGGCCGTCCGCTCACGGTCGGGGGCGGCGTCGCGCCCGAGCCCGCAGCGGCCGCCCCGCGCGGCAAGCCGCGCCGGCCCCAGAGCCGGCCCCGCCGGCCCCGCCGCGCAGCCGCTTGAGGCGGCCGCCGCGCTCGCGCCGGGGCCCGCTTCCGGCGCACGCCGCGACGCGGGGCGCGCGGGCTTGCCGCGCCCCGGCGATGAACTAGGCTCGCGGCGCATGGTGGAGCAGCCGCATGACACGAGCCCGGGCCGCAGGCGCGCCGTCGCGCCCGCGGCTTTCGCGGTTCCGGGCGACATCGACACCAAGACCGGCGGCTACATCTACGATCGCCGCCTGCTCGATGCGCTGCGCGCGAGCGGGCGCGACGTCGATCACGTTCCCCTTCCCGACGGGTTCCCGGCACCGGATGCCGCACAGATGCGGCGCGCGCGCGCCGCGCTCCTCGCGGTGCCGCCGGAGCGCGTGCTGATCGTCGATGGCCTCGCCTATGGCGCGCTCGACACGGAGATCCTGACTTCGGTCGCGGCCCCGATGGTGGTCATGTTGCATCACCCGCTCGCGCTCGAGGACGGGTTGCCGGCGGGGCGCGCGCGGGTGCTGTTCGAACGCGAGCGGGCAAATCTCGTGCTCGCCGCGCGGATCGTGGTGCCGAGCCGGCACACGGCACAGGTGCTGACCGACCAGTACGGCGTCGAGCCGGCGCGGCTGTCGGTGGCGCCGCCGGGCTTCGATCGCCCCGGGATCGCCCGCGCCGCCCGACGGACGCCGCCGCTGATCCTGTCGGTGGGCATTCTCGCGGCGCGCAAGGGGCATGACGTGCTGCTCGAGGCGCTCGCGGCGCTGGCTGACCTGCCCTGGCATGCCGAGATCGTGGGACTTGAACAGGATGCGCGACTCGCGGCGGCGCTGCGCGCGCAGCGCGATGCCCTCGGCCTGGGCGCGCGTGTGCGGTTTGCCGGCTGCATCGACGAAGCCGCGCTCGCGGCGCTCTATGCGCACGCGTCGATCTTCGCGCTGGCCACGCGCTACGAGGGCTACGGCATGGTCTTCAGCGAGGCGTTGCTGCACGGTCTGCCGATCGTGAGCTGCCGCGCGGGCGCGGTGCCCGACACGGTGCCCGAGGGCGCGGGGCGGCTCGTGGCCCCGGAGGACGCGACGGCCTTCGCGGCCGAGCTGCGCACACTGCTGACCGACCCCGTGGCGCATGGAGCCGCCGCTTCGGCCGCCGCGCGGGCGGGGCGCGCGCTGCCGGGCTGGGACGCGGCCGCGCAGGTGATGGGCGCGGCGCTCGATGCGGCGGCGATGTCCGCACTGGTGCGATAGGCAGCTCAGGCCGCTCTCTTGTCGAGCGCGGGCACCAGAAGCCCGGGAAGCGCCGCCGCGAGCGCGGTCAGGCCGAACGCGATACTGGCCGCGACACCCGCCTCGGCGCTGAAGCCCGCAACCGGCCAGAGCACCGCCGCCGCCCCCTCGCGCAGGCCCCAGCCACCCACAGAGATCGGCAACAGCATCGCCACCAGTGTCAGCGGCACCAGCACCATCGTCGCCCCCGCCGCGAGCGGCGCCCCGACCGCCGCCGAACAGGCCGCGAAGGCGCCGACGAGGCTCGCCAGGACGATGACGCTGAGCCCGAGCTGTGTGCGCCAGACCGGCGCCCAGGCCCGCCACGACGCCGCCGCGAAGTCGCGCGCGGGCTGCGGCCCCCAGCGCAGCGCCGCCCAACTCGCCAGCGCCACTGCCGCGACCCCGGCGAGCACCGGACCACGCCCCGGCAGGGCCCAGAGCATGAGCCCCGGCACCAGCACCGCGAAGAGCAGGATCTGCCCCATCAGCCGCTCGATCACCACCGCCTGCGCCGACGCCCTCACCCCGACCGCGCCGCGCGCGCGCACCGCGCGGCCCGCATCGCCGAGCACTCCGCCCGGCAGCGCGATGTTCGCCAGCGCCGCGAGGTAATACTCCGCCAGCGCCTGGCGCCGCCCCAGCGGCTGACCGAGCTGCGCCGCCGTCACCCGCCAGCGCAGCGCCGAGGCGACGATCTGCACATGCAGGAGCACCAGCGCGAGCACGATCAGCCCGAGATCGGCCCCCGCAAGAAGCCCCAGCGCCGCCGCACCGTCGAGATGGTGCCAGATCAGCCCCAGAAGCAGGAGCGGCACCAGGACGCGCAGCGCAATGCGGATCACTCGGGCGCCTCGGTGCTGAAGGCGCGCAGGAAGGCGTCGCGAAACTCCGACATGCGCCAGACCGGCGCGTCCGGTTCGGGCACCATGCCGTCGCTGTAGCCCCAGTCGTCGATCCGCGCGACGAGATCGGGCGGGCCGATGACATGGACGGGCACGTCGTAGCCATCGATGCCGGCGATGAAGCGCGCCGGCTCGTGATCGCCGAGCACGATCATCAGCGGCGGGTCGTCGGCGTGGCGCTCGGCATAGGAGCCGACCACTTCGAGCGAATAATCCACCGCGATGCGGAACTTCTCGCGCACACGGTCGCGATCGCGCCAGACCTCCTCGGGCGGGTCGCCGTCATCGGCCCATTCGTTGAACACCGTGCCGTCGCCGATCTCGTCCCAGTCGATCAGCGGCGGCACCGGCAGGAAGGGCGCATGCGACGACACCAGCGCGATCTGCGCGAAGACGGGCGCCTCGGCCGGCGCGCGCACCAGCCGGTCCAGCGCCGCGAGCGAGAACTGATCCGGCATCGTCACCCAGTTGTAGTTTTCGCCCGCATAGCCCATGTCCTCGGCGTTGAAGATGGCATCGAAGCCGAAATAGTCGCCCTCCGGCCAGTCGCGCGTATGGGCGGGCATCACCGCGGCGGTGTCGAAGCCGGCATCCTGCGCGAAGTGAAACAGCGTGCGCCGCGGGCTCGCGATCAGTGCGCGGTAGCGGCCCTGGTCGCTGACCCACATGCCGGAGGCCATCGAGGCATGTGAAAGCCAGCTCTGCCCGCCCACCATCGGCGCCGTGAGCCAGCCCGAGCGCATCGCCAGCCCCTCGGCGTCGAGCGTCGCCTCGATGTCGCGCAGCCGGCCGGTGTGGGTGTCGACATACAGCGGGTTCTCGAAGCTCGAGCGGCCATAGCTCTCGATATAGGTCAGCAGAACGTCGCGATCGCCGATCGTGTCGAGAAGCGGGCCGTCATGCGCGGCCATCCGGTCCGATTGCGCGGCCGTGCGGAATTCCTCGAGCGCGGCGCCGGTGGCCTGGGCGCGCTCGACCGTCTCGACGGCGACGCGGGCGGTGAAGGCGGCGCCGGGCGGGGTCAACGGAAGCACCCAGCCGCGCAGCATGTGCCCCGCCTCGGCGACGGCGAGGCCCGTCGCGGTGATGAGCGCAAGCACGCCGAGCAGGCGCGGCGCCCCGTGTATCCGCAGCTCCGCCCAGCGTTCCGTCGCCCAGCCGATCGCGAGCGCGAGCGCGACCAGTCCGATGGCGGCGGCGACCACGATCAGGGCCGTCAGCGGCGTCCCCATGGTGCCGCGCGCCAGGGTCCAGGCGGCGTGGATCAGATGCGCGTCCACGGCAAGGTCGAAGGGCCGCTCATAGGCGATCTGCGTGCCGAGATCCGCGAGCTTGACGACCGTGAGCGCCGTCAGCGCCCCGAACAGCGCGACCTGCACGCCCTGCACCAGCCAGCCGCGCAGAACCATGAGCACCAGCAAGATCACCGGAAGTTCCAGCGGAAACAGGAACAGCGCCTGCACCGTGACGGCGCGGGGGTGGTTCGGCATGATCAGCACGAGATGCAGGAACAGCGCCGCGACGGCCAGCGCCGCCAGACGGCGCATCGTCACCGTGCACTCCGGCGCCAGAGCCAGACGATGTCGCGCCCGAAGGATGCGAACAGAAGCGCCAGCGCCGCGCCCGCGAGCCAGCGCGCGGGTCCCGGTTCGACAACCGGCGCCAGGATAACCGTCAACACCGCGATCTGACTCACACACACCCCCTTGCGCCACAGCCCGGCGGGCAACGGCGCGCGCATCCACGACCACCCGAGCGCTGCGAGTGCGAAAAGCGGGCGCATCCCGCCCAGCAGGAGCACCCACGCGCCCACCTTGCCAGATTGCCACGCCAGGAGCGCCAATACCAGTGCAAGTGCAGCATCAACCTCCATGTCGAAGCGCGCGCCAAAGCGCGATTCGAGGCCCGCCCGCCGCGCCGCCCAGCCGTCGACGCCATCGAGGGCGAGCACCAGGAGCGCAATCGCGAGCGCCACCCAGGCCAGGGTGTCGTCGCCTTGCAGAAATTGTGCCGGCACGAGCATGCCGGCCAGCAGGGCGACGCCTGCAAGTCGTGTCAGTGTGACGATATTACACAGGCCGAGGCGGCTATGCGGATAATGACCCGGCAAGGCCGATAGCATCGCGGCGCCGCCCGCGAGCAGCACCATCCCGGACGCGAGGCCCTGCGCCGGGCGGTCGGGCGCGAGCGCGAGGCAGCCCGTCACGACCGCCACGACGAGCAGCACAAGCGCTGTCGCGCCCTGCATCCGCGGGATCATGGCGTCGCGCTGACGCAGCTGCCCGGCGTTGCGCATATGCGATCTGATATCTGTCACACGCCAGACATAACCCGCCCGGCGGAAGGTCAACTCCGACGAAGAGACGACGCCGCGGGATCTGCGCGGGTGGCAAAATTCGCCGCAGCCACTAATCTTCGCGCAAACAGCGAGGGTACTGGATATGGCACACACACGTTACACTCGCACGACCCGCTTCCTGCACTGGCTGGTCGCGCTCCTCGTCCTGGCGACGATTCCCATCGCGAACATCATGCAAGGCGAGGACATCGCGCGCGAGACGCAGGACAGGCTGTTCATCTTTCACAAGAATGCGGGGGTGATCATCCTGCTCCTCGTGGCCGCGCGGCTGATCTGGCGGGCCTTCAACCCGGCACCGCCCCTGCCCGACAGCGTGCCGCCGATGCAGCGGGTGGCGGCCTTCGCGACGCACTGGCTGCTTTACGCGATGCTGATCTTCATGGCGGTCACGGGCTACCTGCGCGTTGCGGCGGGGGGCTTTCCCATCGAGATGCTGGACTGGCTCGGAGTGCCGTATCTCGTGCCGGAGTCGGAACCCCTCGAAGAGCGGGCGCAGACGGCGCATTCCTACGGGCGCTTCGTTCTGGTACCGCTCATACTGCTGCACATCGCGGCCACGCTCTATCACGCGGTGCTGCGCGACGGGGTTTTCAGCCGGATCTGGCCGCCGCTCGGGCGGTGATCCCGGATCGGTCAGCGTCGAAATGTGAGCAGGTGTCGCTCTTTGCCGATCGCGATCACGCCGGCGACGCCGTCAGGCCCGATCACCGGGTCAGTGATGACGGCGCCCGCCACCGTGCGGGTGAATCGGGCAGCGGCTCGGCCCCGACATTGCCGGACCCGTCGCAGCCCGCAAGCGCAGGTATCGCCGTGACTGGCGGCGCGTCCATTGCATGGCCCTCCCCCCCTTTCCGCGTGCGACCAGCGTGGCAACGGCCCCGGCCTGCGGCAATGCCGCGCTCAGATGCGGATCAGCGCGGTGCGCACGGCCGCGAGTTCGGATTGCGCCACCTCATGTCCACCATCATGCAGCACCAACTCCACCTGCGCGCCCTGGTCCGCGAACCACGCCTCGAGCGCCTCCGTCATCGGCAACGGACAGATCGGATCGCGCCGCGCCGCCGTGATCAGGACGTGCCGCCCGGCGAGCCGCGGCTGCGGCTCCGGCGTCCACGGGATCAGCGGATGCATCAGGACGGCACGTTCGAACAGCCCGGGCTGTTCGAACATGACCGATGCGAGGATGTTCGCACCGTTCGAATAACCCAGCCCGAACACCGGCGCGCCGGGATGCGCCGCCTTGTGGGCGCCGATGAACCCCGCCATGCGCGCCGTGCGCGTGGCGAGATCGGTCATGTCATAGACCCCCTCGCCCGTACGCCGAAAAAAGCGGTTGGCGCCATTCTCCGACACGTCGCCGCGCGGCGCCACGAACCCCGCATCGGGACACAACTGCGTGATCAGCCCGGTAAACTGATGCTCGTCCGCGCCCGTGCCGTGGAAGGCGAAAATGAGCGGCGCGCCGGGCTCCGGCGGCTTGGCGGCGTGATGATAGGCGTCGTGGCTCATCAGGGGCTCCTGTCAGTCGCGGATCGGCGGGAGAACGCGCTCGAGGCGCGCGCGAAGATGCGCGTGCTGATCGGGAATGCGCAGCGTCGTGCCGAGCTCGGACAGCGACTCGTCACGGTCGAAGCCCGGTTCATGAGTCGCGATCTCGAAAAGCACCCCGCCGGGCGCGCGGAAATAGATCGCCCAGAAATAATCCCGGTCGATCACCGGTGTGACCTGCTGGCCCGCCTCGACGAGCGCCGCGCGTATTGCCGCCTGCGCCGCCCGGTCGGCCACGGCGAAGGCGACATGATGCACCGACCCCGCCCCGAGCCGGGCCGGCGGCGCATCCGGCGCGGTTTCGGTATCGACGATCCCGGCACCGTTGCCGTCGGGCATGACGTAGCGCGTCAGCGCCCCCTCGGTGCCGGCCCGCTCGAAGCCCATCAGGCTAAGAAGCGCGCCGGTGGCCGCGCCGTCACGCAGCCGCATCGTCACGCCGTGAAATCCGTGAATGCCCTGCGCGGCCGGAACCGGGCCACCCGAATACGGGGCGCGCGCGTCGTCCGCGACCTCGACGAGCGCGAGACCCTCGCCATCCGGCCCCGCGAATTCCAGCCGCTGCGCGCCGAACCGCTCCGCGCTGCGCAGCCCGTTCACGCCCTGCGCCGCAAACCGCTCCGCCCAGTCGCCAAGTGCCCCCGTCGGCACCGCGAAGGCCGTCTCGGTCACCTCCCCCGCCCCGCGCTTGCCCGGGCCGATGTCGGGGAAGGGAAAATAGGTCATCACCGAGCCCGGGGTGCCGACCGCGTCACCGTAATAGAGATGATAGACATCCGGCGCGTCGAAATTGACGGTCTTCTTGATCCGGCGCAGGCCGAGCGTGCGGGTATAGAAATCGTTGTTGGTCTGCGGGTCCGCCGCCATGGCGGTGACATGGTGCAGTCCGCTGATATGATCGCGCATCGCGCCCTCCTTGGCTTGCGGTCCAGCCGCCTCCTGCGACCGAGATAAGCGCGCGACCTGCTCAGGGAACGGGCGGAGACCTGCGTATATTCTCGCGCTCTGTGCAATTTTGCGCGGATGGTCGCGCTTGCATCGAGCGCGGCTCGCGGCCCGTCGCGGATGAGAGCAGCGCGCTCGCCGCCCCCATACTGGCGGCGCCGCGCCGCAGGCCCCCGGTGCGTCAACGCCGATCTTGCCCGTACAGCACTGCTCGTGCCGCCCCCGGCCGTCCGCGCGGCCCAATACCCGCGCTGATCGATGGCTATGCGCCGGTGTCGTTTTCGAGCGCGATCGGCTTGCCGTGCGGCGTCGCCCGCGCCGCCCGCGCCCAGGCATCGGCGAGCGCGGCAAGCTCGTCCGCACCGGCCAGGCCGCGCGCCTGCAGCACCCGCTCGAGCGCGGTGACCCAGCGCGCGTAGTAATCCGCCCCGTCGCTGCGGGCCTGCGCGCGGGCCAGCTCGGCGCCCAGCGCCTCGGTCCACTCCGCCCAGGTGAAGAGCCCGCGCCGATGCAGCGCGACCACCATCGCAAAGGCATGCGCCTGCCACGGGGCGTCGAACGGGGCCTCGGGCGCGGGATCAGGCGGGGTCAAGGTAGCTCTCCCAGGCATCGACCGAGACGCTCAGCCCCGGCGCTGCATCAGGGCCCCACAGCGCGACGCCGTCGAACACCACCGTGTAGAGATGCTCGGGCGCCTCGCCGCAGCCATGCGCATGGCTGTCGGGCAGCACGAAGCCGCCATGCGCGGCCTCGACCGTGCCGACATGCCCGCGCACATAGCGCGGCAGCCGCGTATGACCCTCCGGATGCATGTTGCGCGCGCGCACCCGCGCGCCGGGCGCGAAGCGTGGCGCGGCGGCGACCTGCCGGTCGCAGGGCCCGCCCCGCGCCAGCGCGGCAGGCACATCGGCCGCGCGCAGGGCCGGCGCGCCGTCGCCGCGCGCGGCGGTGCCATCTTCGAGCTCGGAGGCCGTGACGACGCCATGGCGCAACAGGAGCGCCTCGAGCCCGCGCAGCCAGATCTCGAAATAGCTCGCATTGTAGTAGATCGCCGGGTGCAGGCTCTCGCGCGCATGCCGGCTCGCATCGATCGACCAGAGCCCCATCGCCCCCGCGCACAGCACCAGCCCGAGCACGCGGCGCTCCCAGTCTTCGTGCAGCGCCGCGTCATTGGCGCGCGGATCGACGGGGCCGAAGCCCATCTGCCCGCCGAGATCCTGCGGCCCGTTCATGCCGGTTCCAGAGCGCGCGCGGTCCCGATCATCGCGTCGCGCGTCACGAGGTCCGCGAGCGCCGCCGCGTCCCAGTGCTCGGTGCCCGCGGGCCGCATCGGCACCACCAGATACCGCAGCTCGGCCGTCGAGTCCCAAACGCGGATCGCGGTATCGTCGGGCAGGGTCAGCCCGAACTCGGCGAGCACCTCGCGCGGGGCCATCACCGCACGGCTGCGATACGCCGGCGCCTTGTACCAGCCCGGCGGCAGCCCCAGAACCGGCCACGGATAGCACGAGCACAGCGTGCACACGACGAGGTTGTGGGTCTCGGGCGTGTTGAAGACGGCGCGCATATGCTCGCCCTGGCGACCGGCAAAGCCCATCTCGGCGATCGCGGCGGTGGCGTCGCGCCGCAGCCGGTCGGCGAAATCGGGATCGGTCCAGGCGCGGGCGACGACCCGCGCGCCGTTGCGGGGGCCGACGCGGTGCTCGTAGGTGTCGATGATCGCGTCGATCGCGGCCGGGTCGATCAGCCCCTTGCGCGTGAGCACCGTCTCGAGCGCGCGCAGCCGCGTCTCCATCGGGTCGAGCTCGTTGTCGTGATCGTGTGGCATCCGTGCCTCCCGGCGTCATTGTGCACAGCGCGCGCAGCGCCGCAAGCGGCGGACCGCGCGCGCACGAAATTGACAGCCATCGCGGCCACGTGCGAAGCCATGCGCCATGGTTGAGCGCGCGGATGGACGGACGAAGCGCAGCAGCGCCGCGACACGCCCCCGCCGTGGGGCGGGCGCAGCATGGCCCTCGACGTCATGATCCGCGTCCTGCTCCTGGCCGTGGCGGGGTATGCGGCGATCATCGCGCTGCTCGTCGGGCTTCAGACGCGGCTCCTGTTTCCCGCCTGGATGGTGCCCGCCGAGGAGTCGCTCCCGACCGGGGCCGAGGCGCTGAGCATGACGGCGGCGGACGGGGTGACGCTGCGCGGCGCCTATCTGCCCGGGGAGGATGCCGAGGCGCCGCTCCTGCTGGGCTTTGGCGGCAATGCCTGGAGCGCGGTCGCGGTCGCGCAGACCCTGCGGCGGATCTTTCCCGGGCACCCGGTCGCCGCGATCGACTATCGCGGCTATGGCCGCAGCGACGGCCGCCCCTCCGCGTCGGCGATCATGGACGACGCCGAGGCGATCCACGACCATCTCGACGCGCGCGCACCCGCCGGAATCGTGCCGATCGGCATCAGCATCGGCAGCGGCCCCGCCGCAAGGATCGTCGCCGCGCGCAACCCGGTCGGCGCAGTCCTGGTGACGCCGTTCGACAGTCTCGCGGCCGTCGCCCGCGACGTGTATCCTTGGGCGCCGGTGCGGCTGCTGTTTCGCCACGAAATGCCCGTGGCCAATATGCTCGCAGGGACCGACACCCCGGTCGCGCTGATCGTTGCGGGCAATGACGAGATCATCCCCGCCGCGCGAAGCCGCGCCCTGCACGAGGCGCTGCAAGGCACCGCGCCGATGGCGACGATCGAGGGGGCGGGCCATAACGACCTGCACGCCGATCCGCGCTTCGCCGACGAGCTGCGCGCCGCGCTCGAAGCCGTCACCGGCGCGGCCGACCGACCGCACCGGCGCGATTCAGCTCCATGAAACCAAGTCTGCGCCGCGTGCTTGCCGGCCGAACGCGCCGGCGCGACAGTCACGCGCCAGTAACAGACAGGGCGCGATCATGATCACCTTCAACCCTGCGCCCGATCGCGCATGCGTTGACCGGCACTCCCCGCTCATCCGTGCGGCATGCGCGCTGCTCGCCCCGGCGAACGACGACCGAAATCTCGCGCTGACCCGGACCGGGCGGTTGTCGCGCGCCGAGATCGCCCGGGTTGCGCCGGATCTGCTGCCCGCCGCGCGCCCCGGCGCCCGCGCGGCCAGCGAGCGCGACGTTCCACCGCTGCGGGCGCTGCGCGAACTCATCCTCGCGCTCGATCTCGCGCGGACGCATCGCCGTCGGCTGTGTCCGACACGGGCCGGTGCAGATCTCGCGGACAGCCCTGATCGCGCCTTCGCTCTGATCGTGCCGCCGTTTCTTTTCGGCGTCCGGCATATGTGGGAGCCCGCGTCGCCCCCGCCCGGCGACTGGCGGCTGTTTCTCGCGGTGCTCGACGGGCAAGGCGCGGCGGGCATCACCGCGCACGACTTCAGCAAAGCGCTCTACGGCATCACCGATTGCGACCTCGCGGCGCCACTCCATGCGAACGTCCTCTGCCCGCTCGGCTGGGTCGGGATGCTCACGCCGCACGCGCGCGACCCGTGGCATGTCTTCGAGCGCACGCCCCTGTGGCACGAAGCGCTGTGCCGCGATCCCGCCCACGCAAAGGACAATGTCGTGCCATTGCGCTGAGATGGCGCCGCGCCGGCCCGTCAGCACCGGTTGATGCCGGCCCCGACATCCGCGCGCGCTTCAATCCGCGCGCCCCGCCGGTAGCGGATCGGCGCATGGGAGGGCCTTGCCGCCGATTGGACAGGCCCTAACTCCAGTTCGCTGGCTGGAATCGGATCCGACACATGCGCGACTTCGCCCTGCCCGAGCCGGAGGGTTCGGCTTCTTTTGAAACGACACCGCCGCACGCCCCGCGCGCAATGCCGGTGCAGCACCTGCACGGCACGCGGGACATCGCGTCATGCGGTCCGGTCCCGGCGGCGGTCCGGCGGGCGCGCTTCGGGTTCGTGGCGATCACCCTGGCAGTTGCGGCCGGGCTCCTGGCGAGCATGGCCGTCGCGGTGGCGCCGGGACAGGCCGGAGTGGCGGGGGTCGTGGCGTTTGTCGGGCTGTTTGCCGTCAATGCGCTCTGGCTTTCCGCGGCGGCGGCCGTGGCGGTCTCCGGCGCGGCCCCGGCGCGGCGCCTTCCGGGCGCGCCAGCCGGCTGGCGGCCGCGCGGACGCCTCGCGACGCTCTATCTGGTCTGCGGCGAGGACCCGCGAATGATCGCCGAGAACGCGCGGATCATGCATGCGCGTCTGGCGCGCGCCGGCCTTGTCGGGGCGCGCGGCGACGTGTTCATCCTGTCCGACACCCAGGACCCTGACGCCGTCGCCGCGAAAGAGCGGGCGCTCGAAATGCTCCTGCGGCTGCCCGGACTCCACTATCGTCGCCGCACGGCAAATTCCGGCCGCAAGCCCGGCAATATCCGCGACTGGATGCAGAAATGGGGCGGTCATTACGACTACATGCTGGTGATGGATGCCGACAGCCGGATGAGCGGCGAGCGGGTGCGCGAACTCGTGCATCACATGGAGCAGCATCCGCGTCTCGGGCTCGTGCAGGCGGGCACGCGGCCGTTGTCGGGCGGCTCGCGGCTGACCGAACTGCAACGCCTTTCGGCGCGGCTCGCCGGCCTCACCTCGATAAACGGCCTCGCGCATGTGACCGGGGACGCCGGGAATTTCTGGGGCCACAATGCGGTCATGCGCACCCGCGCCTTCGCCGAGGCGGGCGGATTGCCCCGGTTGAGCGGGTATGCCCCGATGGGCGGCGACCTTCTGAGCCATGATTTCGTGGAGGCGGCATGGCTGCGCCGTGCGGGCTGGGCCGTGGAGATCGCTCCCGAGGCGCGTGGCTCCTTCGAGGAAGGTCCGCAGGACATGGCCGATTTTCGCGCGCGCGACCGGCGCTGGTGCCAGGGCAACATGCAGCACCTGAGGCTGTTGACGGCGCGCGGGCTGCACCCGGTCAACCGTCTGCTTCTGGTGAGCGGTGTCGTCATGTATTTCGCCGCGCCGATCTGGCTCGCGCTGGTTGTGATGCTGATGATGAATCTCGTGGTGATCACGTCACCCTGGCCTTTTCTTGCCTCGATCGGCGTGCTGTTGCTTCCGAAACTCGTGGCGATGGCGCGGTGGATGCGCGGACAGAGTTTCCGGCGCCGGCGCGTCGTCATGCGCGCGGCGCTGCGTGAACTCGGCCTGTCGGCGATGATCGCACCGATCCTCATGATGCGGCAGGTGCAGGCGGTGGCGGCCGTCGCGCTCGGTTACGATTGTGGCTGGAAGGGCCCGAGGCGCCGCGGACTGTCCGATCTGCCGCCGGGCGCTGGCGAGAGTCTCGTCGGGCTCGCGCTCGGCGCGGGCATGCTGTCGATGCAGCCGGTGCAGGCGCTGCCCTGGGCGGCGCCGGTCCTCGCTCCGCTGATCCTTGCGCCGTTGGTGATCGCGTGGATCGACCGCCCCGCCGCCTGAAGCATGCTGCGCAAGCGCGCGAACCGGTCTTGTGCCCCTCGAACAGGCGTATCCCGAGGGTGAGCGCGCGCCGCGCGCATCCAGATGACCGCGCGGCGCGCTAGACGTTCTGCGCGCCGTTTATCTCCACCTCGGTGCCCGAGACATAGCTGCTCGACTCGGAGCAAAGGAAATAGATCGTCCGCGCGACCTCTTCCGGTTTGCCGAGCCGACGCAGCGGAATCTGCTCCACGAGCTTTTCGGTGTCCGCGCTCAGGATGCTGGTTTCGATCTCGCCGGGGGCGATGGCGTTGACGCGCACGCCGTAGGGGCCGAAATCATGCGCCATCTCGCGCGTCAGCGCGGCGAGCGCCGCCTTCGAGGTGCCATAGGCCGCGCCCGCGAAGGGATGGACCCGGTTGCCCGCGATCGAGGTGACATTGACGACCGCGCCCCGCGCGGCCACGAGCTCCTCCATCAACCCGCGCGCCAGCACGATGGGGGCGAAGAAGTTGACGTGAAAGACCTCCCCCCAGCTACGAAGATCCGTCGAGAGCGTGCTCAGCCGCTCCCCCTGCGCACCCTTCGGTGAAATCCCGGCATTGTTGACGAGCGCATCGAGCCGGCCGTCGAGCAGCGCGCGGATGCGCTCCACCGCGGCCATGGTCTTGTCCGGGCTGCTCAGATCGACGGCGACATGGTCATTCTCGCCGCCCTGCCATGGGCACGCCTCGGGAAAGGCATGGCGCGAGCAGGTGATCACACGCCAGCCGGCCGCGTTGAAATGCTGCACCGTGGCGTGGCCGATGCCGCGGCTCGCGCCGGTCAGCAGAAGGGTCCGCGAAGGGCTGTCCGGCATGCTTTGCTCCCGCTGCGCCAGTTTGCCGCAACCTAGGGCGCCACCCGCATTGCGGCAAGCTCAGCGCAGGCCGCGCACCCGCTCGGATCGGCGTCGCAGCATCTCGACACAGAACAGCAGCACGATCGAGATCAGGATCATGAAGCTCGCCGCCGCCGCGATGGTCGGGTCGAGATTCTCGCGAATGCCGCTGAACATCTGGCGCGGCAGGGTCCGCTGTCCGGGGCCGACGAGGAAGATCGCCACGACGACCTCGTCGAAGGAGGTGGCAAACGCGAACAGCCCGCCCACGATCACTCCCGGCGCGATCACCGGCAGCGTGACCTTGCGAAACGCAAAGAGCGGCGGCGCGCCGAGCGAGGCGGCCGCCCGCGGCAGGTTGAAATCGAAACCCTGCAGCGTGGCCGACACGGTGATCACCACGAAGGGAATGCCGAGCGCGGTATGCGCCACGATCAGCCCGGCGAGCGAGTTCGTCAGCCCCAGCCGCGTGAAGAAGAAGAACATCCCCAGCGCCGTGATCACCAGCGGCACCACCATCGGCGAGATGATCAGCGCCATGATGATGCGGCTGCCCGGCAGTTGCGTGCGCGCCA
>LFIK01000681.1_pt1 | contig 25852 bp, 25 predicted proteins | sample 643401 | NCBI WGS metagenome assembly LFIK01 (sample SAMN03777447, study PRJNA286221) | soda lake metagenome | biome: soda lake; feature: Kulunda steppe; material: water; isolation source: sample T5-Br brine of Lake Tanatar-5 | place: Russia: Kulunda steppe | collected 2010-07
CTTTGTGTATGTGTTTGTGTGTGTGCGCGTGTGTGTGCGTGTGGTTGTGCGCGTATGTTTAAGTGTGTGTGTGTGTGCATGTGTGTGTGTGTGTGTGTGTGTGTGTGTGTGTGTGTGTGCATGTGTGTGTGCGTGTGTGTGTGTATATGCACGAGCGTGCTCATACTGTGCAATGAGGGTGATTTGAAGAAGGCTGTGTGCACATAATAAAAATACTTGCCTCGAGGGCATAAGACTGCAGGATCTTTGAGCCTAGAAGTCCCTCCACTCGTCCCAAAAGACTCTTCATTTACAGAGTTGACCAGATCAATAAGCCATCACGATGAAATAAATTGACATGAAAAATAATCGTCCCCAGTACAGCTTGGTTGGGTAACACAATATATGCATAGCTCTTTACTCTTTCTGTATCAATTTCAAAATGATTACATAAGGCTGTTTATAGAGCATCAGGACTGGATGATAAGACAGGTTATTGAAATAAAACATATGTCCCCTTGTACAAAGCATGCAAGCTTGGTGCATTGAAGCTTCTGCTACGATCACAAGCTTGATACTCACATACCTGTTCTAGCCCTAGGGCTGCCAACACGAGATCTCCAGACATTGTGAATCATGGTCACTGAGCGTTTTTCACTAGCTAATTGGGCTAGCCAATTACTAGCACCATATGTATACCTTGTAGGTACATATGGCATGTATATACTCATACTATGTACTGCTATGTGTATACCTTGATGACATTGCCTATATATAGTTGCCGATATAGCTGTGATATCAATCGATTGAGCACATTGTTGACGTACTCGCGGCATGCCGCATTTGTATAATGCAATCGTGTAACATGTGCGTCATGGAGTAGCATTCCTAGCTCTTTAGGGGCAACAGGCGTGGCAGCGCCTCCAGTCCATCCACCAAGTCCAGTCAGTCAGTCAGTCGGTCAGTCAGGGTAAGTCCTAAAGAGCATGCTGCAGCACTGCTGAGCAAGCCTTATTATGCTGGACCACAATCAAGGATAAGGGTATCAGAGACTCCTTATTCTCATTGCGGGCAACCTGTTGTCTGCTTGTACATTATAGCTGTATGCAGCCAGTCTACACACCACACTGGTTATGGTCATGCTATGAGTCCAATTGGACAGCAACAGACAGCGCTGTCTAGCATAGCCAGAAGAAATATTGCTTAAGCTGCCTGCAAAGGGACCTTTGTGTGTAGGCAGTCAGAGGCATATGGCAGAGCAAGAGCTGGCTGTATCCAGATCCTGTGATTGAGTACCTAATGGAAACCCCCTCCAGTGGATGGGGTGGGATACTTAACCTTTACTCCATCAAGCAAAGAAGAGGGACTATCCAGACCAGACTATTATGTTTGTATCATCCCAACCAATCATCTACCCTGCCGCAGATTGGCGCGGCGCAACCTGAACCAATGGTGTGCTCTGAGAAGCAGAAGGTTTCTCAGCATGTAAACAAGGCTAAGAAGACTATCAGACCTAGACCCAGGAAACATGTTACAACTTCCCAGAGACAACTCACAAGGCTTAAAAACTCAGGACAAGCATCCTCCCTCTGGAACCATGAAAAGATACAGTGGCACAATTTAACTGCCCAAAAGAAATTCCAAACGTCACTTGTGGCTACCACCATCAAGCTTGAAGGGTGATAGACTGTTTAGAGTGTCTAAGCCAGAAGAAAAGGAAATTTTACCAAACTGATGCACCAAGTCAAGAACAGTAATTGATACAATACAAGCCTCAGGTACTGGAAAGTTGGGCACTGCCAACTATATAGGAGGCCAAAGATACTCAGATAACAAGCATAACATGCATGTGTAGAAGCTGCTTCGAGGATACCAGCTGCTTGATATGCTGTGATCCACAAACTAAAAAGGAGCAGGTTGACCCCACCAAAGACATGTATTAGTGAAGTGAGTCACTACTAGTGACTGTAACAGGATTTACAACTGGCACTGCCTCTCGGACCTTAAAATGCTATGTTGATGCCTGACAAGATGAAATCACGATGGATGATTATTGGGCATGCCCTGCTTGTAGCCATCGTGCACCTACCCAAAAAAAAAGATAGCACACTTTTCAAAGCAAGAGCTATCAAAAATAAGCTGGGCTCCGACTTGGGAGCCTGAAGACCTATTAAATGAATGGAAAGGTCTCAAAAGAAAGGTATCTGAGTGTGTGTCCCAAGTGCAAGCACCTATAGATACCAGCTACGATAACCTGGGACGCCAGGGCTTTGAAATTCGTCCTGATCTTTTTAAGACCTGGAAAATCACACAAGTAGATGTGATAGACAAAAAAGCTGTTGAAATGCAGCCAACTAATCCTGAACTTGACATTCAACAAACAGGGAGATGCGAAATCTGGATCAGAGAGATCATCCTAATTGCTCAAGTCAAGCTGGCAAGGACAGAAGCCCACTGCATTGATCCAGATTTTCCTGTAAACCCTGCATGCCATGCCACTCTTCCACAAGTCTCAGATGCTACAAGGACTGCCTTGTATATCACCCCTGATGGAAATTGTCATGGCAATGGGGAATTGTGTAGGTATGCTAAGCACAACCTGTAGAAAGAAAGAGAGAAAGACTACGCCAACAAGGTAACCCCTGTTTGCGTGAATTAAGGAAGAAGTTCACATCTGGTGCAAGCACCAGGCAACCTGTACATAGATTCAAACGCATTCCACCATGCACGGGATTCAGGTTATCACAATCAGGTCATGCCTCCACCCAAAGACCTGAATTCGAAATTAGTTGGTCTTCTTTCTTACAAACCAGGAATGCACCTGATCTTGCTCATAGACCAGATGCTATTTGTATACTGCCAGCTGGAAGGCAGAATGTCATTCTGGTTGGTGGCCAGTGGCCACTAAAATGACGTTCAGGGATTACACCCTTCGTGCTGGGATGTACACCTTGTTGAAGTCAAAATTGTGTTGACACATGACTTGAGCAATCGTTGCTCTTGGCGTGACAACTAGCAAAATCAACTGAACAGCACATCAGATTCAAACATGCCCGCACAGCAATGCTACACAGTGAGCCTACATACCATTCTGATTGGAGTGATGAGAACCATTTAAAAACCTTTGTCAGAAACTTCCTGGCACGGTTGAAGTGTGGTTGAAGTGCAGGAGAAGTGCGGTTGAAAAACTTTCAGCCAAATGGTGCGAGCAGTTGAAATCAACCTTGCGGTTGAAAATCTCAATTTCAACCCCTCTTCAACAGGGACCCTTTCTGATGAGTCTGAAGCTACTGCATTATGACTCCGGGCATACATTTGTGTGCTTTCTTTTGCCAGGCCATCCAAAAGAGATCTATTGAAATTTCCTTAAGGGCTAGTCTTACTAGTTACATTCAAGATTTGAAAGGACATCCATCAGGCTATGATAGCCCCAACTGAGGCTGAGGGTCAATGGCAGACGGTCTATCTGGTAGAATATCAATCATTATTGGTTGACAAGAATGATCATGATTGTCTTTACCTTTTCTTCAAGCTTCTATAAAGTTCCTTTCAAAATATAAATGGCTGCCAGATGCAGTCATTCCAATGATTCTACTCATTCCAAGCTGGAAGGAATCATTTGGTCAATTACAAGCCTAGGATGAGCTCAACTGGAGGATAGAAGTCACTTCTGGTTTGGATAAGCAGACAGCCTAAACACCAGGTTCATTAGTTTCAAATTTATCAACTCTCTGGTTGTGTTTTCACTAGTGAGCCTTCTTGAAGAAGGTCTTAGTGATGTTTGGAGTAACTTACTTCAAAGTACTTGAAGTACTTACTAGTGCAAAGTTCACCGTGCCATCAAGAACTTCATTGAAAGACATATAAGACAGCCTGATTTGGCAAGGCATGCAAAAGACTCTTTTGTCGGACATGCAAAATGGAAGTGGAACAAATGTTCGGTATGAACTTCATGCTCCTTGATGGAGCACACAAAGAATTTAAACGTATTAGTGAAATATTAAATGCATCTCATTTTGCTCAAAAGCATGCAATTTCTATTAATTTAGCAAAAATGTTAAGTTAGGAGGTCTATTAGCGTAATGGTCGATCCACAAATTGTGAATGATGCTCTTAATGTGTTACAAACACTTGGTAGCCAACTACACATGGAAACCTTATAAAAGGGCATTGGCCGTGCATGATAGCTTGGAGCTCTGATCATTCACACAGGCCGTGCTGGCCCACCGGGTGAGAATATACTGACATAGAATGCGCCATTGACTTTGAATTTGGGTACCACATGATTGCGGCACACAATTGTCCTTCATGATAATAAATGCTCTAATAACTTGAACAGCTCAGACCCAAAAGCATGGCCTTTAAGGCGCACAAAGTGCATCTGACCACTTGTGCAAAGCAGCTCACGGCCGCATGCATGGGTCTAAATTGGTTGTGAGCAGCAAGACACGCATGTGCACAAGGTAGTTCCCACACAGATTAGAAGCAGATTAAGGCCGCGGTCACACACTAAAAGTTCACCAATCCCAAAACTTTTCAATTTTTATTCAGATCTGGTTCTAGAACCCCACTCCACTTTTTTCTCTTAGGGGGGGTTGGTCTCAGGAGCCCCCAGGGAGAGTCCCATTCGTGTAAGACCCCCAGACACCCCTTGCTTGGGGATTGGTGTGTAGGAAAGAGCGTTTACCTCGGGAGTGCCTGTGGAGACAATATTTCCGTACATTGGATACACACATAATTAATGCACCTGCAGCACTGGCTGGTGTTGATTACCCAGGCCAACAGTGCACTGAAATGCGATGCTTTGCACAAGGTGAGAGCACTCACTAACGTAAGACAATGAAAGCTGGACCTTAAAGCCTGGAATTGTCTGACGTTCTATTGAGCTACCCCTTGTAATGAGCTTGGCCTAGACAGCTGTCGCCAGAGGTTAACTTCTTCCTGTACTCACGCAAACAGGGATTAGCCTGTTGGCGTGCTCTTTTCTTTTTTCTTTTCCCTGCTGACGTATCATACTTCACGCATTCATCAACCGTTCAACAACTTCAAGTTGATGACCAGGTGACCTGGGAAAGCGCACGCAACTTTAAGTGATATTAATATATGCACCCTAAATTGCGGCCTCACAGGCCCTGTGACCGGGTAGAAGAACCTGATGGAGAATATTCTTAGGTCTTAAGGATTAAAGAGGTTCAATTCTAGGATATTTCACTCGTGCGTGCACCGGATCCATGACCATTATCCATGTCACTTGGACTCCTACAATTGGATTATCCCCTAGAGCGTAAATTTCATTCTGACTCACTAGATGCACAGGGACAACTTACGGCAGACACTGTTATCAGACAATTCCAGGCTCCGAGCCAAGTCGTTTGGATCAGGCTGAAAAGAACCGCGATTGCAGAGCGGTTGAAAAATCCATAAATTGCACCTACTGGCTGAAAATTTTCGACCGCACGGTTGGAATATCTCGTATGATAACACAGGGCAAATTAAAACATATGACTGCACAATCAAGAAGGTTGCAGACAAAGTGCACTGCCTCTCTGTATAGTATGCAACAGAACACTTAATGGAAAGATTTCATTGGAAACTTTTCAATTTAGAGTGCAGCCCTTGGGCAGGTTGTGGTTTGTCCCAATCTGCCTGCTCCACATCGAGCCACCTTGTTCTTTATTTGGATGGTGGAGGACTTTCTGCCATACACAAGTGTCTGCATGAGAATCATGCTTCTCCCTCTCTACATGCCACCAGGGATTTCCTGAGGGCGTAGTCTTCTTTCTTCCTTCTTCTCTCCAAGAATTAGAACATTCTCAGCGCTTCAGATATTGGAATGTTCTTCTCCAAATCTCACGCTGATTTACAAATTGCGTGCAAACATGCAGCAACACACACGCGCAAGCGTACAAGCCAAGCCAAACCTTGTGACTTGGAATAACACAACACAAGTGCGATACAGACAAGAAGAGGGCAGTTTGAGCGGAAAGGGTCCTGGAAAGGGAGCTGACTGAAATGGTATCAACAAAGGAAAAACAGCGAGCTAGCTACCAATCTGTTTACCTACTTGTCTGGTTTGCAAGGATACATGACAAACATGAGGAAACTGTCAAAGTCAGAGTCAGGTTGTCTATCGACCACCTGCAACCTTAAACAAGCCTAGACGAGGAAGCTTTACCTCATCATGCAAATTTGGCGCTTTGAGCTTTCACTGACCCGTTTTCCTCAGGACGGCAACAAGCCTGTGAACATAATTATCCAATTTCATTATTCATAAGTGCATGATGCAGCTCTAGTTTATGTCTCATCACAAAGGTACAGACAGCAGTTTCTACATTTGTGCATTGTGTCCTTTCTAAAAATGCAAAAAAAAGTTTTAGAATGCACTGATCAAATTCTTGCAAATGATTCTATATTATATTCTTTATTTTGCTGCCTCACATTCTTCCCCTAATCTAATTTTGCAATCACCATGCCAATTTTTGGAGTGCTTTTTGCTCGCATACATGCACGCACGCACACACACACACACACCTGTAAGCCTCTTCATGGTCCAATCCCACTCCTGCCTCCATATCTCCGTACATTGCAACAACCTCTAAGCCTGTGCAGGGGGATGCAACGTCAAGCTTGGAGTTCATTGGGCTTTCCCTTAAGCTTTTGCCTTATCTTTTGCTCAAACTAAAATCATGAGGCAAGGCTTTCATAGGCCTGCAGCAAGGCTGGTTGGTAGTACAAGTGCAAACAACCCTACCAGAAGCACGTGCCAATAGGTCTACCTCCTGTGCGGTGTACTGCCTGCAAAGCAAAGAGTGTACTTATGTTTAAATGGAGAACCAGGTAGATCTTCTCAACAGATACAGGCACTTCGACAAACAGAGGGGGGCCCGGAAGTGCCTTCTAAGCTTTATCAAAATTTGAGGGGGGCCCAGAAGCTGGCCTATCTATAGACGCGGTTCCTAAAAAATGCCCCAGAAATAAAATGATGCAGAAAGGAGTTATCAATTCAGCAATGATGTAACCTTTCTTCCTCTAATTCATTCTATTTCTCATTCTTTTCATTCATGACTGTACGCTACAGAGCACCAAACACGTGCCACAGCTCTTTTCTTCTGTGTTGTGCCATCTCTGGGATACCTCATCCAGCCCAGCTCATTTTAAGAACCCTTATTCATGTCATGTGTGCTAGAGGTTAATGCATGGAGCAGGAAGGAACGAACAGGCTAAATTTCGGAAGCTCATTTGATAACTGTCAGCAGTAATGCCTCCTGCCAAGCATCTTGTACTCACAGTCTGATGTGGTTATGCAAATCACGCAACCGTAGAATCCCATGGGAACACCTGTCGCAAGAGCCAGCCTCCGTGTTTTCAACTTTCTCTCAAAAGCAAGCATCCTAACTCTTGCATGGTGGAAGAATCAACATGATCCCCAACATCATCAAGCCACGGCGCCTCCTCGTGGCTTGTATCAAAAGTTTTGACCAGCATTACCATTATCCATGGTTGGGTCATACGTACTTTACTGCACTTTACGCATTGAAAAACAGGGCCAAAATTCGCGAATTGATAAGTGCCAGAGATTACTATGCGGGTTCCAAGGAAGTTTTGAGCAGTCTCCTTCTTATCTACTCCTCATCGCGGCTGCTGTCCTCATCGCTGCTGCTACTGTCCTCTGCATCACTGCCCTGGCACTCCTGGCAGTTGCTGAAGACTTTTCATGCTGGTGCCTGAGCGAGGCCCCTGCTCCAGGACCTGGGTGCGCTCAGCCAAGTCTGCTTACTGCTCCCCAGCACACTGCAAGCGTCCGCTGCTCCTTTGCAGGTGCCGGGGAGGTGCTCGCACTTGCTGCTGTACTTCTGCCGAGCTGGCGCAGCTCTGCTGCTGCTGCTGCTGCTGCTGCTGCCGCTGCTGCTGTCTTGTTCTCAATGTTTGATGGCCCTCATCTCATCCAGGACAGGCTGCAGGATTGCCTCATCTGCTGTGCACTTCGCTACCCCACAAGTTGGATTCATGTACGGTAAGTGCTTTCTGATGCAGGAAGCACCAGCTACAAAGACATGCTTGCAGTACTTGCACTCCACCTTGTGCTGGTGCGTCCTATCCTTTAGCTTGATGCTCATGACATTTTCCCACTCCTTCCCTTTTCACAAGCTGGGGGGGTAGTTAGGGGCCCACAGGCCCCCCTCTACTCCCCCAAAACTCTACCTCGAAAAATGACCCCTAAATGCCGATTCATTTGATGTTAAATACGTGCATTATTCGTATCATACGCGCATTGGTCTGGGCAAATGGATGCATGACCCAGACCTGCCATTGTCATACTTATTCTCGGCATGTCCCTGGTAGTAGCACAAGAACAGATGCAGAGGTGGGGAGCACGCAAGCTCTCTAGCTTCAAAGGCTGTGCCTCCCTGCTCTAACTGCCAAACTGGCAACCAGCTTAACTGATCCAACCAGGGGAGTCCCCTCCAGGTAGCCTGTCAACCATCTTGGATGGCATTTTGGTTGCTGTCACTACCTCAAATGCTGCTGCATATGTTGCTGCATGTGTGTATCAAAGCGCTGCATGTCTTGGAGCAGTAATGATGGCAGCCTGCAGAGCATGCCAAACACATCACATCCGCCCCAGCAAACACATGGCCTACCAAATTAATAAGGAGAAGCTTTCCAATGCACACAGGTATTATGTGAATGCATAGGCTGCATATTAGGTGCAGAAGCACCCCTTTCCTTCCCTCAGCAACTCTGGCTTGCCTACAAGGCTTAAATGCCAGACAGGTGTATCCTGGGCTACTAGGACTGCTCCCTACGGTGCTGCGGTCACCATTCTGTAGCATAGCCGTAGCCGCAGCATAGCAAAGCCATGGCAGTGGCTACAAATCAATGACTAGTCCTGCTGCTCGATCCAACTGCCCATCAGGATCCCAACTTCAGTGTTTTGAATACCTTTTCTAACTCATTATATTACCAATTTTGATGATAACAACGGAACAACGATGGCTGGAGATCAGGCTCCCGAGCCTCAGGGTCAGGCCTATGGCTTTGAATTTCAAGCACACAGTGAATAAACCAGGAGCACGTAATCAAGCCATATCACTGGCAATCTTAGTGGTGGTTAACAAACGCAGCAAGCTGCACGCACACCTGAAACTGGCATAAGGTAATGCTGCTTGAGCGACAGCCTCTGTCCTACACTGTATCTGTCCCGAGTCTACAGCTATAGGACATCATGCAGCAGAGGGTCATGTCTCATTTTAAAATGCTGCATGGACGCATCTGCAGCAGCTGCAGAATGACAGGATTGCGCAATCCTGCATGCTGGCTCAGACTGACAATGTAAATCCCCACAAACTCGAGGCTGTTGATATCCTTTTAAATCTAACATTACACATTTTGTCAATGCCTTTTTTCAACCAGAGGTGTACATACACGTATTAAGACAGGCGAGCTAACATATGATAATTCTTCAGAGTGTGCCAGGAGCAAGGCACATTTTATGCTGACAAGTTCATGCTTTTTCATGCAAAGATAGAGGCTTTTATATTGCAGACAGAGTTTGTAAAAACAATTGAGTGGCCTTGGTAACCTGGCCAAGCCTCTGCCTGCAAAACCACGGCGTAGCCATAGCATGCAACCCTGCTGGGTACTGCTGACTGATACTTAAAGTGCTAGCGGCCCTCGTAACGCAAAGGCTGACGTACCCGCGGTTTTGCTGGGGGGCCTGGAGGTCCCCCGGCAGAATCTAAACATGACTTCAGACAGGTTTCAGACAGATCGTAAATTGATTACGGTTCCTGTCCAGTTTGTACCTCCCCTGCTCTCAAACATCTGTCCAAACAGCCGACGTCCGTTGGCAAGCCCTGAGCTTTCTGAGCGGAAGCACTTCAAGTGCTGAAACTAACTTGGATTTGTCACCTTGCGGGCACATGCTCTTGGATGGCTTGGACCACTTCCTCCCCTCTCTGCCCCTTGAACTCAGTTATACACACCAAGCGATCAACGACCTGCAGTACACGCCACATGGGGACTGAACTTAGTTCAAGTACACTGCATTGATGCCGGCATATTAGCATGCTAAGGGAAGCAGACAAGCACACTTGCCTGGGTGATTGGATCAAAATTATCGGCTTCATCCCCCCACTCAACGAGGAGCTTGTTACCGTTTCTTGTCTTCTTGACCTCCCAAATCTGCAGGTTATGCCAGAGGACAGAAAAGACACACTCTGCAAGCCAAGGCACACCTCCTGCGCCCCACCTTGCCAGGACCTGTGAGTAGCTATTGCCTTCTATTGAGAGGTGCACCATAGCGCGCAGAGCAGAAAGCTTAATCTTCAGGGGCATGTGTCATCGGCAATACTTTTGTTCTCACTTGCTGCTGCTACAGCTGCTCCTGCTGCTGCTGCACATTCGCAGGCAAAAAAACAGTGGAATGTCTTGCAAGGCTGTTACCTCTTTCCCTGCTTCATTCATGATAAATGACCCATCAAATAGATCTCCTGCGAAACAAACAAGCACATTCATCAATGTAAAGCAGCTGCTGTTTACTGGCGAGGCACGCAAGTGGCTGGGATCTGGATGACAAAAAAGGGATGGTATCCTGTTAGCACACAAAGCCACAGGCTGCCACAACTGCGCACTGCAACACTGGAGCAATACATTCCCCACCCTGTGGCAGTCCAGCCCCAAGGCACAAGCGCACTCTCTTTGCACTGCTCGCTGGGACTCGCCTGGGTGTCCCAGCTCTAGTACAAATAGGCCGCCTGGACGCAGGACTTCAGCCACACAAGAAAATGTTTGAAGTGCCTGCACATATGACGCACAGGCAATGCTGCATGGGACAGGCTCCAAGGCAAGGCGGTGGCATGTGCCAACATGAACACAGCTCAAAGTTTCAGCGCAATTCGGGCGGACGCAAGCCCTGTCGACCCTCTTGCCTAATCCGCACCTCTGCATTACTTAATAAATGTGTGAACGTCCCCAACAAGCACGTGACCATGTCGAATTGTCTGCCACCAGGCAACGTCGCCTGGCTGAAGCTGCGCATGTCCCCTTTGACAAAGCACAGTGTCCCTTGCTGGAGCTGCGCTTGTGCCCCCTTCAACTCTGCATTCAACTTTGCAAAATCCAGCATCTCCTGGCACAAGTCAAGTCCTACTATTCGCTCTGCACCGTCTAAAAGTGCAAGCCCCACAGCGTGCTCCCCAGGGCCGCACCTGCATGTAGGGTAAAGTGCAGTGGGCTTAGTTGTATCGAAAACCTACTGAGCTTGCTCAGCATGTCCATAGGCCCTGTAGCATGACATGCCCAGACAAAAAAACACAGATCCCAGCGGGTTGCTTGCACCAATGAGAAACCTTACACGCGGCAGCAGGCACTAGCTCGTGTAGGCACTGACCCAACATCAAGTGCAGAGCGCAGGCCTTGATTGCTTCCCAGCGCATGCTTATTGTAGGCTGTTTCCAGGAATTTCACCTGTATCAGGAGGAAAGCTAATGATCAGAGTAAGCAAGAGAACAAGGAGTTTGCTTAGCTTCCCACCAGTTGCCGGCATGGAAAGTCCCTCCCCACCTCGACTGCAAAGTTTCGATAACCGAACACGTCCTGGTAAATGTCTGGTCTGCTGTACAATCCTGGCTGCTGGATGCTTGGCTCGCTAGGGTCAGTAGGTGCAAGGCCCTGCGCGGCTGTGCTTGTGCCTGTAGAGCATGGACAATGTAGAGTTGCAATTTCAAAGAGAAGTTCATTCTAGTGGACACCAGGTGATAGTATTTTCACTCTGGCCAGAGCGGTGCCAAAAGCTGCTTGGATGCGCACAGGCCTCCGGCAAGCCGGCAGTTCCTGCTCATCAAAACGGAAGCACATCATAATTGTTGCAGACCTGCTCTTTTAAAGCCCTGAAAACAGCTTCTGTTCAAAATTTGCCTGTGCTGGCAAATTGGCCCTAAACAGCTCCTGTTCAAAATTCGCCTATGCTGGCATAAGTAAGGCAGCATTAGGCCACGTAATATCATGTTAACATAAAATTTCAATCTCACAATATTTACTTTGCAATACATGAAGGGGATTTTGCCTTCAAACTTGCAGTGCGTTCCCGGCACCTTGGGGCTTCCGGGCAAAAGGCGAGGAGCAGTTTGTTTGCCGAAAAACCTTTCAAATAAGATGCGCATGGTACGGGGAGATATCAATTTTTTGAGTGCAGGCAGCAGGAATCGGAGCGGACGCCCCTCAAACGGGGCAGCAATGTCTTGCTCTTGAAAATAAGTATCGGAAATGTTCTTCTTCAAAAGTGACAAACATCTTACTCCTGGGTATCAGTCAAGACTCGCGTTCAAATGACATGCGAGCCTATCCCGGTGTGTATGTTTTCCTTTTATTTACACCATATGCACGCCGCAACGAATCAAGTTGCAACTAAACGTGTCAGCCCCCCAACCTCCCCTGACCGATACCAGCCAGTGCTGAAGCGGCCCAATCTCGCGATGTCTGCCGGGACAAAGGATCTCGTCGTGGTGTGTGCAATTTCGTGGAGGTCGCATGTCGTGCGGCATCATGTGTGAATTCCGTCGTGAAATGTGGCATGATGGCATTCCTGGCCCAGTGGCTGGTCTTATGCAGACATTACCCCTCTATGAATCCTTTATCCAGATGCTCTTATCCAAAGCTATTCCTACAAGAATCTGGAACTCGGAGACATGTGCTCTTTCCCGTGCACAGGCAGCACGCGTACGCTCGCACTGCACGCGTACACCACAAAAGATGTCCTCCCTGGAAAAGCACCTGCATGTTCTGCGAGGTAGATGCTTTTGCACACTTCCATGATGGGGTCGAGCCTCGCATGGAGGTTGCCTGCGCGCAACGCAACGCTCCTTTCCTTGAGTCACTCGCATGTCTTTGCAACATGTACTTGGCCTGTATCCATAGGCTGGTGCAAATTCTCACCTGCTTGCCCACCCCCAGAAGCATGCTCTTGTCTGATCCTGGCTGTGTGCGCCAGGTGGGCAGCTTGAACTGCGATCTAGTGCTTCCCGTGAAGCGAGTGCCACTGCCTGGAGAAACTTTGGCAGCTGATGGGTTGGATACAGTGCCTGGCGGGAAGGTATGTGGGGTTCAAAATCATTGCCTTGTTAACTACCTTGATGCACATACCCTCGGGGCAAGGGTGGCATGACTGCGCCTACTGGACCAATGGGCTGTTCCCTGCTGAAGCATAAGCATGAACACAAACCCTGACCAAGGAATAAGAGCCCATCCATTTGCATACATTAAAAACCTGCTGCTTGTGCAGGGCGCCAACCAAGCAGCTGGAGCTGCAAAGCTGGGCCACCCGACTCACTTCATCGGACAGGTTACAAATGGCAGCAGATTTCAGGCCTGGTTCTCGCACCATCAACTGGGCAGCACTAGCTCTCATGTAGCAAGCCAGGGTGCCGCATCTATCCGAGCACATATCCGAGGGCAGAGGCCTTGGCCATGCCTGTAACCTAACTCTTTCTTCGACTAACAAAAGATTTCACATGGGTTGGAACAATGGTCAGACTAAGTGCATTTACGCGCAGACTTGATGCACAGATTGGACGCATGTGTTCCATACTCCCACAGATCGGAACGGATGCAAATGCCGCCCTCCTGCGGACCTCGCTCCTAGAGGCAGGGGCAAAATTGCAGCACTTGAGAGAAATCCCAGGCCCAAGTGGCACAGCCATCATCATTCTGCAGAGCAACGGTGAGCAGCGCAAATTCTCCAGGGTATCGCACACGGTACCAGAGGGCAGAGTAAACCATGGACACAATTCCCCGGCATAGATCTGGACATTGTGCTGTGGCCACGATGGGGTTGTATGGGTGGCCTGGTTGCTGGCTGTGCACTGTGATGGCTGAGTACCATGCTGCACCTGCATTTCCTGCTTGCTCTCTCTCCTCCCATTGTCCACTGCCCTGCTCCTGCTCCAGCAACCCTGCATTTTAGCAACTGTCAACAAAGCTCAACCATATGCCTTGACACAGCACTTGCACACAGGAGCCGCAGCACTGTTATTTAAGTTAGAGTGGTTTCCTTCACAGCATCAGTACAACATCCAAATATCTGCCCAAACTTCTAGCTTGGGCGCCTGCGGGAGCCGTTGCTGCCCGGGGCAAATGGTCAAATCTAAAAGCCATTACTGCTGCAGCGTTAACTCCTCTAGTGTTTCCTTTCACTTGGGGACCGCCTTGAAGTGAACCATAAATTAAGTCTGTATTGCTTTCTTTTGCTCAGGGATTCTCACAGATTAGGTGGCCGTACAATGCAATCTTTCCATGTGCTGGGTGCCATCTCAGGTGAAAACAGCATCATCATTGTGGGAGGTGCAAACCAAGCGGAGTGGGCCTTAAGTGACGCAGCAAAGGCAGAGATTTCAAGGGCAGGCAAGTCCTATTTTGCTGCTTGCTTACCAACCTGTCAGTGTCCCGTCCCTGTCTTACCGGACAGCTGATTCCTTCTTTTTCTTCAAGCACAAGGTGTTTGCTCAGGATGGCAAACTTCAATTTAAGACGAGTGTCTCACTTTGTGCAGGGGCTGTGCTGCTGCAGCGTGAGATCCCAGAGCATGTCAACATTGAAGTGGCCAAGGTAGGAAGTTTTTATATGGAGTTTGTTGCCTCTCAGATGTCCAGCTTACGAGCAATACTCTGCACAGCCAGCAGCCTCACGCTCTAGGCCTGTAAGGGACGTATAAGCAGCAGAATGGGGCTTGCAAACTTGGAGCGCACGGGATTCAGCGCTTGCATGCTACGGATCCAAGCCCACCAAAGGCCGTGCTTCTAATCCACCACATTTAAGGGCATTTAAGTAATAGCAACAGGTGCAGTCATACCGATTCTTCAGTTACAAAAGCAAGCAGCAGCAGCAGCAGCAGCAGTTGCAGCAGCAGCTGCTGCATGGGGGGGCCCTGAATTGAGCAGCTGTCCTTCCTTTGCAATTCATGCCCAATTCTTGGCCATGCAGTGCCTGATGTTTCCTTACTGCCGCCACTTGCTTCCGTAGAATGTCACTGTATTTGGTGCATTTGCAGCTGGCCAAGGCTGCGAATGTGCCTGTCTACTTGGATGCTGGGGGCATGGAGGGCCCTTTGGACCCACGGGTCCTTGAGTGCTTGACATTGCTCAGCCCCAATGAGACAGAGCTCAGTCGCCTTACAAACATGCCTACAGAGAATGAAGAGCAGGTAAGTGGAAGACTTTGCTTGGGGATTATTGACACGGAAGGCCGTTTAGTTATGTCAGTGAGTTGCTAGAAGCACATTCAATGATTCAAATGCATTTGGTGTCCATCCATCGATTGCCTCAGTATAAACCGATAATGATCCTGTGCGGCAATCTGACAGATCGAGGCTGCTGCAAAGAACCTGCAAGGCTTGGGTGTGGGGGCTGTGCTGGTGAAACTTGGTGCTGATGGCTCCCTCCTCCTTCCAGGTGTGTACGTGTAGGTGAATACGCGTGAGCGCAAATGTCGCAATTGTCCGTGCTTCCCAGCTGCAAGTACCAATTATTGCTCAGTTTTTTAGGGTGTCTTGTCACATCACATCATTTGAAAATGTTCATGTAGGCAGTAAATTGCCATATAAATCGCTACCAACTTTTATGTCCTGTCAAGGAACGCACAAGCTTTGCTGATCCAGATCCGCACTCCAGAATTAGATACATTCAGGTCATGACATGCCTGAATTGCACCTATTGCATGCAGACAAGAGCGTGCGCTGACATGTAAAAATGCCTTCAAATAGGGGTTAAGGGGTAATGGTGCCTGGAAGCCTAAAGTGTTCACTCAGACACACAATACTAGGTGGGAGAACAAGCATGGAGCTTTTGCATACATGTGCCATGCTTCTGCTGTCGACAGGGAACGGGCAGCCATCTATCCGACAGAAAGCCATTAAAGCTGCCAAGGTCATTGACACAACCGGTGAGCTTGCTGACCCACATTCATCTCAAGGAAGACAGAGTTGTCGCGCAGTGCATGTTCTATGGTTTGTGTGTCCATGTGTCTCCCATCAAACTCTAGAGTGTCTCCTGGTCCCTCTCTAGAGATCTCTACAGATCTGTATCTACCATGACTCCAAGCCGCGAGCGAAGCACCGCCGTAGCTGCAGGCATAAGTCACCCAATCACACTGACAATCTCACACCCCGGATTCCATCACTTCTGACGCGGCAAGGATTCTGCGGAAACGAAGGTTTACCTTGGATTGCTTCGCTTAGCACACATGCATGCTCACTGATCCTTATCCTTTCTCTCCACAGCGTACGCGCATACACATGTGCATGGCACGGACATACACATGCTCAAAACCACACTCACACAAGGCACCATACACGCAGTAACCACCCACACGCGCACTGCACGTATGTGCATGCTCACACGCATGCATGTGCACATGAACGTATGCAGGGGCTGGCGATTGCTTCACAGCTGCCTACACTGTGGCCATTTTGGAGGGCATGGATACCAAGGCAGCACTTCGTTTTGCAAGCGCAGCCGGTTCCTTGTGTGTACAGCGCGCAGGGGCCATGCCTAGCATGCCAAACAGGGCAGATGTGGAGGCGTTGCTCTCATCCGCATAATTAACGGGAACCCATGTGCAGTGCGTTGACGTCGTTTAGTGCGAAAATTCAAACCACGAGCAGAAACGGGAATTTGTAGTTTGACGGTTTGAGCGACATACACAAATGATCGCAAATGATGAATTACGTGCCTCCTAATGTTTAATTGTAAGATGAAGCTTCTCCTTGAATCGTTCGCCACTTAGTCCACGAGGTAATTTCAGGGTTTCCGGCATGATTCTGACGAGCACCTCCATCCTACCTGCTCCTCCTTAAACAGCTGCTCGCTTTGGATAGAAAAGACAAGGTATGCCTGCCTCCTAGGTCACTTGCGACAGATGGATCCCAATGTCTGAATAGGTACAGAGACTCAACAGAGACTGACCAGTATGTCCAGATGAACCAGCAACTACTTGCCTATATGCTCATGGAGTATCTTGTTCATAACTTGTGGCTGGTGCGGTACGCAAATTTCACCAAACGTTTTACATCAAAGGAGCTCGAATCTCATGCCATCATGTGGTCTGCTGCAGCCATGGACAAAGTGAAACGAGCTTTGGAAAGTGTACATCCGAAGCACCTCAAGGCCAAGTTTGGGCGATGGAGCAACGAGAAGATGGACAAATGGGGCTGGGACAGGCGTGAGAAAGCCCTTGCCTTCCACTTGTTCAACCAACTTTATGAGACTGCACTAGCGGTCGTGCCCATCACACTGCATCTCGTCATCTGCATGGTGAGGGGGGCGAGGAAAGTGCTTTGTCATCTGTTACAAGGCTTGCAGGGTCGCCTCAAGCTCAGTTTCCTTGCTGATCTGTTTTATGACTGATAAGTGCCATGATGGGGCTGCGCAGGCCATATTCTGGCAGAGGCAAAGCACGGAGCCTGGACTGCAAGCTGCCGGACTGATATCAGCAATCATAGGTATGCATTCCCTGAACAAAACTAAATGAGATCTAGGACTCATGCGAGCAAGGCTTCCTCTCACTTGCGTAGGGGCACAATGTGACACTTGCTAACGAGATACTGATTGCAGCCTATGAAGGAATAAGGCATGCCGACAAAGCAGAACCTCCTTCTCAAGGAAAAAGTGCCTAGCTTCTCCACATCAGAGCACTCTTTTCAAGCTGCTGCAAGGTTGATGTACTTCACCCATGCATTAGTGCAAGTCTCTGCTGGCCCTTACCATTATCGTCTTCATTATCATGCATTAGCAGCACACACAATGTCAAGCTGTGTAGATACTGCTGAAACACGGCATGAGCTTTCTGCCTTTCCCGCCTGTAATGCTGTGCATGCCATGTGTACGAACATGTGTGTGTATCCAGGTGGGCCTGAGTGTGTGCATGCGCGCGAGCCGACATATAGGTGGTGTGAAAACATGTGTAAACTTTTTGTGAGCAAATTTGTGTGGTTGTATGCATTTGTGCAGTATCTGTACTTGTACATGATGGTGCCTGGCAGTGCATGTGCGTATTTAAAGCCTGACCCCATAAAGCGGGTGTGTATGTGTGTGTGTGCATATTCACTTGCCCCCTGTATCCCTGCATATCCTCATCCTTGGTCTCTCCTCTTGCTCCCTCCCATGACTGTGTCACCTTTGGTGCTACCTGCTGAAGTGGGCATTGCTTCACTGAAAATCTGTGCAGTAAGGCAATCGCGGGTGTATCCCCGTTTGGTTGATCCCGAGCATACGTGAGCTGCAAACTGCACGCCTCATACCATCTATAATTGTGCGTGCACGCGCCATGCAGGACTGACACTTTTCGTTGACGGCCTCCGTGTTTGTGTCATGCCTCTTGGAGAGCTGGTGGGCAGGCGGCTGCCTGAACAGTTCCCCCTGCCAGTTGTTCTGATTGTGGCATTCTGCCTGGGTATCCTGTGCACGTGAGTGGTTTGCTGCCTGTGGGTATCCTGTGCATGTGCGTGGTCTGCTGCCTGGGTATCCTGTGCACGTGCTTGGTTTGCTGCCCAGGGATCCTGTGCACGTGCGTGGTTTGCTGCCTGGTGGGGAGCTCACAAAGTGTATGGAAGACTTTTGGCCTGATAGGGTATCTGTGTTCTGCCTGGGTTCTGCATTCAGTTTCAGCCCTGGATGTCTGAATATCTTAATCCTGGTCAATTTATCCCGTTAAACAGGCTTTGCATGGCATGCTTACAGGTATGCGGAGCCAGCAATCTCCAGTCTTCGCCCACTGGCAGAGCAAGTTGACCGCGAGCGCGCACCCTACCTGCATTTTGTGCTTATGGAAAAGCAGGTGAGAAGGGCCAACCTCACACACTTTGGAGAACAGTGGCACGTGAATTGTCATTTGTGTCATGCGTCCAGTGCCTGACGGTCTGGTGTTACTGTGCCCATGTAGCAGCGTCAGTATGCTATTACCTAGAAGGAACTAAGACATAGCGTGAACGTAAGTTACAGTGCCTTAGTTAAGCTGTTTTTAAACCACCTAGGAGCTCAATGCGCAGAGCACTAAGCGGTGTCCTGAATTAAGGAGTGCAGGGCTCTGTTTTGTAGCACGCTTCCACTCAGGGTCCATTGAATACACCCTTCGTCCTCCTTGAGCCTCATGTCTAGGAACCCATACTCAAATCTTCACGCATGCTCTTTTGCTGCCAGTCCCGGCCCCATGCTCACCTTCAAGCCCATGCTAAGATACCCGTACGCACTTGCACCTATGCCCTTCTTGCCTTGCATTCTTACAGGAGATCCTCGTGCTATGCATTGGCCTAGGTGTGGGCACAGCTGCAGTCCTTGGCACCTTCCGTTTTGTCAAGGTAGTGTATCACCCCCATCCCTGCTTTGTCTTGTCCTGAGATTTTGGCCTTAAGGCTAAATCAGAGACGTAGCTTGCACGCTGAGCCTGCCAATCGGTAGGTGTATTTGCCGGCTTGATTGAGGGCAAAGTATGTGTCTGGCCCCTGGAAGCTTGAGGTCTGCAGATAGCAGTCTGACCAAACTCGTACCTAGGCTGCCAGGTGTGGATGATTGCTGTGTCTTCCCGCCTGGTTGAAGTCTGCAGGCACTGCCACAATTTAAACAGCCCATACCTGTGCTTCTACATAGAGTGTGGCTGGCGTTGGTGGCATTCCTGTTGCAGGCATGAGTCATCTAGCTCATTTCAAGATCAATCTGAGAACGAAGTATGGTATCCTGATTTTGGATTACTTCATGCGCTCGTTACACCTGTCATCTCAAGTGTTGCTCAGAGCACGTCGGATTAAAAAGATTGTCTCTCCTGCCTGGTGCAACACCTTCACCCAACACTAGATACCAGGATCAGCCGATTGTTCGCTTCCCTTGGTGCAAGTGATGTTGGCTGCAATGCCTGCACCCAATCTCCACTCCCCAAGCCAAGGCTTCCTTGAGACCTGGCCGTCATTGGACTTTGGAGATGGTCACCGGGTCACTGCAAGGGGCGCTGCCTGTTGCTTGTCATGAGATCGCTCGTACCTGTGGCTGGCCGTGTTCTGTGAGCAGGGCTGGTCGCTCAAGCCTTTCATCGCGGCCACGCTGGCTCCAACCGTTGCGGCAGCGTGCTACATGCACTGGGGCAACACCGACTTGCGGCCACTGTGGGTGCCATTGGTTCAACCCTCAGAGCCTGGCCTTCTTTTGTGCAGGCCTGGCTGGATCATGTGTCCAGCTTTGCATTTCAAGCCCCCACATGTGGGGTCAATCAAGCATCAGAGGATGCTCTTGCTGTGGGCTTCCGATGCTTGTGGCTGCTCAAGTGTCCCCCCTAGTAAAATTGTTTGAGCTCCCACAAAGTTGATGCGACTGTTGCTGAAGCCCCAGAGCTCGTACATGATCCCCTACATGCACGCACACAATGCCAGTGTTGCATCTTTTACCAGTTCTCCCTGTTTGGTTGCTCTGCTTGCTCCTTGCTCCTTCAGGCTTGGCCTCTGCTGGTGAGTCGCTGCTCTTCAACCACAAGCTGCCTGGGGCTGGACTGGTAGTAGCTGGACTGGTGGTTGCTGTTATGCATTAAGCTGCTCTGCAACCAGCAGCTAGACAAATGGTACAGCGTACCAGTTCCTCTGCCTGCTTGCTTGCTTTCTTGCGTGAGTGCTCTTCAGTGAGCGCTGTCACACACATGCGTGAGTTTGGTGGGCAAATTCAAGGAGACCAGCCAAGCCAGGTTACCAGCACACTGCGACAATAAACCAAGTGCATGCCAAAACCATAAACCACTCGCCTGTGTGTGTTTCCCATGGCAGGGACTCTGGAGCTGTGACTACTGGACCGGTGGGTGGATGTGTGTATGGGTTAGGGTTAGATGTGTGTAAGGGGTAAAAACAAATCTTGTCTTGGCAATGGCTTACGTTTGCCATCAGCCCAAATGATGACGCGGTCGTCTGCAGCGCTCTGCAGCAGAGATTCTGGCCTGGGGAATGCACCTCTCAAAAGTATATAATCAATCCTGCACAAGGCAATGCAGAAAAGGCGGCATCCCCAGACCTGGCTGCTGCCTACCTTGCCTTCAAGATCGGCACATGATACCTACTGCTGTACATCACCCACACTTCTTCCAGTTGTGCGCGCTGCAGCGGCTTATTCTGGGGTTTTGCACGGACTGCCTGTTGAATGGCCTGCTCAAAACTTTTCACAGAGCCACCCTCTTGCACCCCGTTGCAGGTGACTGTGCCCGTCCTCTTGTCCATGGTGAGTCGAGATACGGATATGATGAAGATGTGCATGAGTGTGAATGTCAGAAACATGCAGTATAGCTCCTTGTATTGCTTCTGACAGGTTTCCCATTCAAAGCAAGGACTGGATTCAGGGAAGTGCGGTGCAGGTGGCATAGAGCAACAGGTGCAGAAGTTGAACAATGAAGGCGCATAAGGCAGGCAAAGGAAACAGAGCAGCAGGCGCGGAGGTCTTTGGATGCCAAGCCTCTGTCCAGATGGCTACCAGCCCCGCCTGCGCCAAGCTGGACCTGGTCGGGTTGTCATGTACACGCTTCAGGGAATTGGCGTCATGAAGAGTGTGAAGCAGAAGAGGCTGGCCAAGGCGGTCCTGAAGAATGCAACAACAAATAATGCAGGTCAGTACGGCAGTGACCAGCGCAAGTACAAGCTACACCTTAACAGTGCAGGATATTTTTCTGATGTAAGATGCAGCACGCAAAACGATCTTCTCGCTTAGCTGTTTCCATGGGCAGCTGGCTTCTTCCTCTTTGCACCAATAACAAGTCATGGGATATCAATTGATTGATGGTTGGATATTTTACTGAAGGGCGGGGCGGGGGACGGTGGGGACATACTGCTGATTCTAGGCGCAATGTTGCTGCTGCCTAGCGCACAGCAGGTGCTCGTCTATGCTGGGAGTGCCTGAACACATTCCTGTGCATGCCTCAGATCAGCAAACTGGCCTTGAATGCGGAGGCTCAGCATGGAGGCACTCCACTTCTGTTTTTCATTGTGCAGGGCAAGCGCTGGAGGGCTTTGGGGTGGTGACGCTGGCAAGCCTCCTGCCCATTCTTGCAGTGGAGCTCATGTCCATAGCATACGGCAGGTAGGTACTTGTGTAGGAGACCCCAACAAAATGGGGAAGCCAGGGACACCTGCTCAACTGCCTTTTCTAAATCTAATTCCCTGGTATGATGGGGTGATGGTGATGCACAGGGTTATCATTCCTACAGGTTTGTTTCCTATGGAGAATCCACCTTCCATCGCATCCAGCGAGTGCACTGATGCTTCTCACTGCAAAAAATGGTCACTTCAAAGCTCTCCGCTGCTGTGCCTCTCACAACAACGCTTCAAAGGTCTCTACTGCCGTGCCCCTCACAACGACGCTTCAAAGGTCTCTGCCGCAGTGCCCCTCACAACAACGCTTCAAAGGTCTCTGCTGCAGTGCCCCTCATAACAACGCACTGACAATGCTGAATGGGGACCCTCCTGACATCGCACTTCCGCCTTTCACTGCAGTGCCCCATATGCAACGGTGCACCAGCAGTGCTCTGAATACGGAGCCTCTAACATAGCTCTGCTGTCTTTAAAAGCTGTGCAGTGCCCCACATAATGGCACACTGATCCCTTGCTGCTGACCCAACATTCTTCATGTTGAAATCACTTGTTGCAGAGCTGCCCACAGCAAGTCTGGTCGCCTTCACTCCCCTGCACACCCTTTGCCATGCCTGCAGTATGTACACCACAGAGGACATCTTGGCCATGAAAGACAGGGTAAGCCAGCCACTTTCCAAAACATTAGCAACCTCCTGGCCTGTGACCTTCAATTCAAAGCGAGCCATTGCGCAGTGCGCTGCATCCTGCCTTTGAGCTTGCATGTTGGGTGGAGGGGCTGCTTGGATTTGTTTCTTGTGTTCCATAGTGCGTGAGGCAGGCGATTGGATGAATTCCTTGTCCTAGAAAATGGGCGGCAAAGGATCTTCCTCTGTCTTGTGTCTTTGGATCTACTGTCTTGTGTCTGTGGACCTCCTCTGTCGTGTCAGTGGATCTGCTGTCTTGTGTCAGTGGACCTCTTCTGTCTTGTGTCTGTGGCCCAAAGCAGGAAGAAACCTAAACAAGCTGTACTCAGCGCTGCATTGGCTTGAAGGCCTCATCACCATATGCACACAGCCTGTGGCTGCATAAGTGTACGTGGCTCAGGAAAAAGCTCATGTTTTGGCCGCATTCGCTTGGTCGGCCTCCAAGGTTCAGTTGTGGTGCATGAGGGCGTCACAGACCAAAGTTTTGGGAATGCCTCACAGGGCCTGGGGGCATGACAAGCAAAGCTCTGGGAGAGCATGTCCCCAAAAGATCCTGGTGACAGCCCCTTGGAGTGTTGCAGCGCTCAGCAATGAACACGTGCAGCAAAAATTCACAGAGCGTGCGCGGCCTACTTGATAGCCTGTGCTTGCCAAGGCCATACGCGCGTGCGCGGCCCATTCGACAGCTGGAGCTTGCCAAGGCCACATGCGCATGCACGGCCTATTTGATAGCCGGTGCTTGCCAAAAGCCCACGTATGCTCAGACAGTCAATCAGTTTCAGGGGTGGTGCACTGCCCAGCAATGGGCATGTCCAACTCGGTCAGGCCTGGGGCTTGTCAAGAGGCAGCGATAAGGTACATGTCCAAAGGCTGTGCACGCCAGAAAAGAGCAGCTCAGCTGATACCTGTCAGGCTCTGCAAGCAAAGGCTTGCTGAACAAGGAGGGGAATGGACAGTCCTGTCCTTCTGCATGTGGGAAGAGGAAGAGCAAGGATTCTATCTTTAGGTGGAGGCCCTGTGCTGCTGCGTCGGCTTTTTTTGGCGGCTGCCTGCCTTCACCAATCACCTGCCTGATCTGCATGCTTTGCAGAGCAATGACAAAAAGCCAGTCGAGGAAACCTCTCCCGTGCAAGAGGTGGTTTACGCGATCAGGTGCGTGTGTGGGGTGGGGTGGAGTGGGGTGGGGTTGATGGGACCATTACCAGCTGACTGTCGTGCCACCGACAGATATGAACACAGGCTTGCTGCAGGTAGAAAATAGCACAGGCTTGCTGTAGATAGGAAAGAGCACAGGCTTGCTGCAGATTGGTACGAGTACTGGCTGGCTTGCTGCAGTTAAGCAACAGCACGGGCTGTTGCGTCTGTACGGCAGCTTGGCGTGAGCACTGTTGCATTGGGTGGTGCTGGCAGAGACTAGCTGGGCAGAGGACGTGCATCAAATGCCCCCCCCTGCAGGCCTTGTCAAATTAATTTGATGATGCCTGTGTGATGCTGCCTAGACTACAATTTCCAACCGTACTGTCAGATTCATGTAATCGTGCCTCTGCGACAATGCCTAGACTGTAGGGACCGTGCTGTCAGATCAAAGCCTGTGTTCCTGCAAGACCCTGCACCAGTAGCTTTCCATGGCTGATGGCCAGATGCACACCTTCCTTGCTGCGCACATTGCATGTGGCCTCTTCCCACTTGCCGCCCCCATCCTTGGCAGCTCACAGCCAGTGGCGCCTGCTTCCACCTTGTGCGCAGGGCTATCCTGCCACTCATTGCGGCCTTGATGCTTATCGTCCTTCTGCTCATGCGGGAAAAGCTGCCCAAGCTCACGGGTGGGTGTGCCCAAGCAGGAACAGCTGCGCATGCAAGACGCATTGCACGAGCTGGGCGTGAGCTGCAGCCTGACTCCTAACCTGTGCACCTAGGTAGCGCATGCAGGAGAGCAGGTGCATGGCATGGTGCGCGTGCTTCTGGGTGTTTGGGCTTTTTACTGAAGCCAGGGCTCTCCTCATCTGCGCACCTGGGATGCGACACAGCAGGGGGGGTGCTGCGGCCTTGTGCGGTGCACAGCAGAGGCTGTGCTTGGCTTGGTCCCAGTGTGCGCGTATGTACAAGCGTCCGCCCTTCTGCCCCAACTGCCGGCTGGCTCTGCAAGGCCTTGCAGTGTGAGAGAGGCCATGCAGTGTGTGGTTCAGGCCACGCGGAGTACGCGCGCGGTTGCTGTGTGTGGAGTGTGTTTGAGAGTCGCCGAGGAGTGTGTGCCCGGTTGCTGTGAGTGGAATGCAGGAACCCGACAGTGCTCCAGCAAGGCATAGCATGACGACCCGTGACTAGCAAGCGCCCCAAACTCACTGGCCTGCCATAAAAAACGCATGTGCTGGGTGAGGCGCACACATTGCCACACCATGCCCCTTGCCACACGTCGGCACACCACTGGCCTGCGTGCCATGCCTCTGGCACATCGCGCCCCTTGCCACCCTGTTGCCATGCATGATTGTGCCATGCCTCCCACCGCGCATCGTCACACCATGCCCCTTGCCATGCAACATCATATCACGCCCCTTGCCATGCAACATCATATCGCGCCCCTTGCCATGCAACATCATATCACGCCTCTTCCTTTGCACTGGCGCACCATGCCTCAGGCTGCGCATCATCACACCACATCACACCACGCCTCTTCCCTCTTGCCATGCCTTATCACGCCTCTTCCCTCTTGCCGAGCATCACCACGCCAAGCCTCTTGCCAAGCATTATCACACCGCAGCCTCTTGCCAAGCATTATCACACCGCACCCCTCTTGCCAAGCCTTATCACACCGCACCCCTCTTGCCGAGCATCACCACGCCAAGCCTCTTGCCAAGCATTATCACACCGCACCCTCTTGCTGAGCATCACCACGCCAAGCCTCTTGCCAAGCCTTATCACACCGCACCCTCTTGCCGAGCATTATCACGCCAAGCCTCTTGCCAAGCATCATCACACCGCACCCTTTTGCCAAGCATCATCACACCGCACCCCTCCCTGCACAGTGTACACCATGCCCAAGGAGCGTCATCGGCCCCCCCCGCCCCCCGACTTCCCCACCGACCCCAGC
>LFIK01000682.1_pt1 | contig 25793 bp, 26 predicted proteins | sample 643401 | NCBI WGS metagenome assembly LFIK01 (sample SAMN03777447, study PRJNA286221) | soda lake metagenome | biome: soda lake; feature: Kulunda steppe; material: water; isolation source: sample T5-Br brine of Lake Tanatar-5 | place: Russia: Kulunda steppe | collected 2010-07
ACACACACACACACACACACACACACACACACACACACACACACACACACAAACACACACACAGGCACACACACACTAGCACGCGCACATACAGCACCGCTCGGTCTCAACCGTGCGCATGTCCTAGGAACTTCTGCATACACACAACACACGCGCGCATATGCGCATAGCCCCGCTAGTTGCCCACCGTGGGCGCGTCCTCTAAGACTCTTGCAGCAGCTGCGCCTCTGAGGGGATTGCCTTCCAGCCAACAGGACTGCAGGCTGGGATGGCCCGCCATTTCAAGGCACTCCCTGCGCTTGCATGTGCGTGGACGCATGCATACGCCTGCGTTTGTGTGCGTGCGGATGCATGCTGTGTCAAAAGAGGATGTTGGCATGTGTCCGTACGGGCACGCGCTTGTGTGTGCCTGTGTGTGTGTGTGTGGGGTGTGTGTGTGTGTGTGTGTGCATGCTGATGCATGTTGTGTGTACGCTGACATGCTGACTCCCCTCCCAATACCGCCTGATTCAGCTGCCAGCGCTGAGGGGCGACAGACTCAGAGGGCTGCAATGCATGCGACAGACTCAGAAGCAGATTTGAGGGCTGCAATGCATGCAACGGCATGCGGACTCGGTACGCAGACCCCGCATGCAGATTCAGCATGCAGACTCAGAGGACTGCAATGCAGGCGACAGGCTCGGAGGGCTGCGATGCATGCACGGAATCAGGGGCATGTGCTGCAAAGCAGCGGCACAGTTCCAGCCAAGGCAATGCATGCATCTGCTATCACGTAGCCTTTGCTGCCTTGAAGCTGGTCTGCAGCAGTCTGACCGGTCAGATTGACAGCTCGGCAGGCAGTTGGACCCTGACCATTCGCACGTGTCAAGTCTATAAGATGTTGCAACCTGTGGATCAGCCCTTGCGGATGAGCTTTTGTGTGGGGCCCTGCACCAGGTACCAAGAGCACAAACTGCAGCGACTGCTGCTGGGGCAGGGCCACACCCCCACCCTTGCAATCTTAGCTGCTAGAGTGGGGGCTTTCCACAAAGTGGCACCCTTCTCTTGTGGTCTGGCTGCCTGAGCTGCTGGATGGAAGCACCCTCTCACCGAACACAACACCAGCCATCAAAAGAAGCCGACACAGCTTAAAACAAAGGCATCAGCAACGCAGTGGCTGCAGCTGGCCTATGAGGACTCGAGGACCTGTGGTGCACTCTGGCTGTGGTTTAAGGACAGGAGAGCCCCATCAAGCACCACATTGGAGCTGAAGATGGCTATTGCAAGTTGCCCCCCTATCCTCAGCACCCACGCATGTTGTCACGCTGCCTTCCCCCCCAAAAGCAGCCTTGCTGCCACACGTCACACCTCCGTTGTGTTGGATGCAAATAGCAAACCGGCCCAGACATCGTCTTGAAAGGCTAGAGTTGCCCCAGGCCGCAGCTCTTCCCAGAGCATTAGCTACTCCAAGCGCAAGCCGCCCCAGGCTAAGGCTGCCCAACAGCGCGTGAGCTACCCCAGGCAACAACTGCCCAGAGCGCACGTCGCCCCAGGCTAAAGCTGGTAAGGTCGCAAAGTTGCCCCGGGCACAAGCTGCCCCAGGCTTGGGCTGCCCCCAGCGCAAGTTGCCCCAGGCTCAAGTTGCCCCAGGCTCAAGCTGCCCTGAGCCCAAGGTAGTTCAAGCTGGATTGTGCCACACAGGCCAGGGCATGCTACATAGGCCAGGGCATGCCACACAGGCCAAGGCATGCCACACAGGCCAGGGCGTGCCACACAGGCCAGGGCGTGCCACACAGGCCAGGGCATGTCCCAATGGGCTTAGTTGCAACCCATACTGTCACGCGTGCCGCTAGCAGGGTGGACAGTCCCCTCAGGAAGCAGGGCATGCTGCATGCAGCGCTAAAGGACAGCTGGGCGTGCAGACCCTGTCCCTGCAGTGCGGCTGGATGAACAGCACACCAGCGCACAGCATGCAGCACACTGTTGCTGTGGTGTGGCGTGTGCTTGAGCACCCACCTCAGGCAGTTGCCGTACAGCCAGAGCTTAGACAGGGCAGGCAGCTGCGCAAGACGCACTGAAAAACGGGCCAGCTGATTGTCAGCCAGCGACAGCTGCTCAAGCGCCTGCAGCTGGGGCAGCCAGGCATCAAGGCAGCTGCCGTCCAGCGCGTTGCCCTGCATCCACAGTGCAGATGAGCACATCTTCCTGGCTGACATGCACTCTGGCAGCGCCCCAGGGACATGACACATAGCAAAATTGCACTGCCAGCTCGTTGGACAGGCCAGGCCAACAAACGCAGGCCCCCACACTTGCAACAGAAGGCCAACAGCTTTCTCAAGCTGTGCGGGCAGGCAATCTTGGCGCACACCCCCTCTCCACTGAACAAGGCCAATCTCACCTGTAACAGCAGCTCACGCAGGCTGCACAGGCCAGCCAACTCCGCCGGCAGCTGCTCCAAGCAGTTCCCATTCAGTACCAGCTTCTCTAGCGCCTGGAGCTTGCCGATGGAAGGGGGCAGGCAGCCTAGCTGGTTTCCCTGTAGTGAGCAGTGCACAAGGGCAGGCCTGGCTGGCTGGCACTGTGGCCTTTGGCAAGACTGGGAAGCCCCTGCGGCACGCACCAGCGGTTTGCAGATGCACAAGGTCAACCCCGACCTCATCAACGCGTCACCCCACCAAAGCCAGTCCCTGCACTGCATGCCGACTTGCCTTTCCAGCAATGGGTCAGGCTGCCCCAAGCTGGCAGTAGACCTGCCACTGCCATGGCAGAAGAGGCTGCGGCAGCTAAGTAGGTGGTCTACCAGCCATTGCACAGGCTGCTGCGGGCAATCTGCCACACCCACATCGCGTCACAAGATATTTTCAACTTGCAACAGTCTCGGCTTGCCAATTGCAGCAGCCTGGCTACAGCATCCTGCAGACTTGCACCCAAGCAAGGCCGGCTACAAATTGGGGCCGACTCTGTAAGCCGCCACTGCGACGGCCTAATGGCCACTCGAGGCCATAGCCGAGCACCGCAGTCACCGTGCGCATGCTGATGAGCAGCAACAAGGACCAGGGCTTATGTGCACATGGTAGCCACCGTGCAGAGCATACCCCCTCATCCACAGCACTAGTGCTCGCTCTGCAAGCAGGTATGAGCAACACCTTGAGCTTCTGCACCAGTCGGCGCCTGCTGGCATACTCAGCGGCAATAACCCAAACTTCCTACTCTTGACGGCATGACGTCCTGCTCGTGTGTGCTGGGCCATGCTCCGCATCACAATGCACAGTGTGCATTGCACACAGTGCACGGCTCTGCACAATGCTCCGCCCCGTGTCATGCCTCCCACATTGCAACCCTCACACCGTGCACGCCCTGCAAGGGATGCAGCAGAGGGCACCAAGGAGGTACACCGCAACACCCTCCACACCGCAGCAGACTCCACACCGAGTGAGCCCTACCGAGGCAGTCAGCTCGCGCAAGGCCGTGCACTGGCCGAGTGTGTCAGGCAGGCGTGTCAGGCAATTTCCAGAGAGGTTCAGGGTGGTCAAGCAGGTCAGGCTGGGCATCACAGAGGCCGGCAGCTCCTGCAAGCCACGTTGACATGACAGGGGGGTGCCAGGGAAACTCATTAGTGCAGTTGGCGTCAGCTGGCATGTGCACAGCACAAGGCTGGTCTCGGAGGCAGGCTCTGGGCTAACTCCCGACCGCCATCAGGTCGACGTCCGCCTGCACTGGTTCTGCCAACTACCAACCAACCAACCATACCACCCATGTACACCCAACAGAAACAATAGCCCCTGTGCTGTCCCAGAAGGCATCAAGTCGATGCCTGCCAGCCAAGTACCTGCAATATTGCAGCAAGGACTGCTTGACAGCTGGTGGAAAAATGGGTACACTTTCAGCATCGCATCAAGGCAGCAAGATGGCTATCAGCGGCGACCATTCAGAATGTAAAAGCCGGGAAAAGGCTGATTAGAGAGATCAACGTTCCTAGCAGCGGATTTTCCAGGAGAATCCATGGTGCCAGTAATTGCTTAGGTCCCACACAGCCGCCAGAATTGTTCAAGTTCAGGACAATCAGACAGGGTCAGCCAAAGCTGCGCTTTGTCCCAAATTGACCATACTTTGCATCGTTAGGGTGTTCAGATGCGCACTGCCCAAATGCGCACTGCGGGGGCAGCAGAGAATGGATGGCCCTTGCAAGAGAGGTGCGCACTGCGGGCGCAGCAGAGAATGGATGGCCCTTGCAAGAGAGGTGCGCAATGCGGGCACAGCAGAGAATAGATGGCCCTTGCAAGAGAGGTGCGCACTCTTGCTGAAGGCGACCCACCTCCAGCAAGTTCCCGTGCAGCCAGAGCCCCTCCAGATGCTGAAGATTCCTAAGGGCCTCTGGAAGCCGACGCAGCCGGTTGCCTGCGAGGCCCAAGCGCTTGAGGCTCGTGAGCTGGCCCAGCTGTGGGGGGAGGGTTTCCAGGCAGTTGCCGGCCAAGGACAGCTCCTGCATTGCACACATGCACACGTGTGTGTGTGTGTCTGTGTGTGTGTGTGTGTATGTGTGTGTGTGTGTATGTGTGTGCGCGTGTGTGTATTTGTATCTGTGTGTTTCGTGTGCACGTTTTTCACAGGGGCAGGAGAGTGTGTGTGCCCATTAATGCACTTCAGTGGTGTGCTTGTTCCCATGCACACATGGATGCTCAGATCCAATGGGGTGCAACATTGACACAACTGGAGGATCAGAGATGATCAGAGCCCCTCAACGTTTGTTTACCTAGTGTTTGGTCTAAAGTCAAAGATTGAGTATATGCAGATTATGCACACTACAAGCAAGGCTTCAGCCTTTCAATTATGTTAATGTCACGTGCAAGCAGGCACAAACCAATGTGCACAGCTTCGTCAGCACCTCCAAGTTGGTGAGCTCGAACACTTGGACAGGGATGCTGCGTAACCGGCAGTCTGTCAGGTCAAGCTTGTTTGTGCTTTGTGCAAGCCCAATTTTGACTTTCAGCTGCAGGGGTAGCTCTTCCTGAGGGGATCCCTCCTCGGCAGGCCTCTCCAGTACAGCTGACTGAATGACCTTGTGTCGGGCTTGCAGAAGAACTGAGCTGTCACTGGTGTCTCTTGGAAAAGGGTATGGAGCTAGTGTTAAGGGAGCAGGCATCAAGGGTGAGAGGGGTCGGCAGGCCAGCTTGCATGTACCTGGCTGCGGACGTGAAGCGAGTAGAGGACTGCCCAACTTCGAAATCATTGTGTTTATTTTGGTTTCCTGACAAATGTCCTGTTTGAGTAACCCAAGCTATAATAAGCAACTGGACTCTGACCCGACAACGAATGATGATGCTGAATGTTCACTAAAAATTGCACGAAATGCATACTTCCAGCCTACAACTCAGTGGCTCTTTCTTGCCGACGCCAAGTCTCCCTGCGAGGAGGTCGCAGGCCCCTAGGCGCGGCAGATGCCGGATGCCTGCAGCAGTAAAGGATTTGGAGGCACAGCTGAGCAAATACGACGTTGCAATGCTGCAAAAAACGCATGAAGGACTCAGGTGGGCACGGGGCTAGGTTTTGGCCCAGGCCGCCTAGATTTGAGCACCTGGGACCCAATTCAAGAATCAGATTTGCAGCTTCTGCATGAGAAAGATGCTTCATCAAGTGCAATCTGCCCTCATTGTTTTGACGGCGTGCGCAAGCCGTGCGCGTGTTCAAGCAGGCACCTAGGAGCGGCTGTTCGTGGCAATAGCTTTACGCTTCCTGAACTCTTCCAAATTTCGTGTAGGAGGTGATGCAATGCATGCACTGCATTGTAATTTAAATCAGAGCCCAGTGTCGAGCTTGAATACACACCTGCAAGCACAGGTTGATGCTTGAATACATGTGTGAAACATGTGTGCATAAGGCAACTTAGTATGCAAGTCCATGATTCCCTCAACGCATAAAATCTGATCTCAAAGCACATGGGCACGTGCTGACGGCCCAGAGTTGCCTCCTGTTTCACATTGGCAGAGCACCCAACCATGCCCACATGCCTCAGCATGACGGGGCTAGGACCGGGTGGCTGTCAGACTTCATCATCCTGCCCCAGGTGCTCAAGTCCTGCCGATCAGAGGTGGGTCCGCCCTCCAGTCCTGACATGGCACAGCCCAAGGCTATGGATCAGAACATGCGCTGCAGTGGTCTGTGCCCTCTGGCACATGCACAAGCCTGCACGGGCCTTTTGGTACAGGCTTCATCCCTGCACCACAGCAGGCCTCCAAGGACCCACTTGTCAGAGGTCAGCAGCCTCTGCCATGGACCAGCAGCGGCGCATGGCGCGCCTCCCGTGCGCGGAGCCTGGGCTGCTGTGCTTAGGGCCTGCCAATCGCAAAGCTCGAGCCCAGCTGCCTCACTGCACCTGTGCAGGGCTTGACTCTGTCTGACTCCCAGCTGCAAGCCATGTTCACGGAGGTGGAGCCCCCACCAGATGGCAAGTTCATCGGCGTGTTCCTCGGTGCGTTGTGCGGCACATGCATCGCCCACAGGTGTAGCCCGTGCCGGCCAGGCCAGTGCCTTGCACAGCCAGCACCCAGGGGCTTCTTTCCCCGCTGCAGCTTACTGAAACAGTGTGAGGGGTGTGCTCCTGTGAGGGCTCTGCAGGCCTTGCATGCACGAGGGCTCCTGCCAGGGCTCTGCAGGCCTTGCATGCACGAGGGCTGTGCAGGCCATGCACGAAAGCTCCTGTGAGGGCTCTGCAGGCCTTGCATGCACGAGGGCTCCTGTGAGGGCCGTGCAGGCCATGCACGAAAGCTCCTGCAAGGGCTCTGCAGGTCTTGCATGCACGAGGGCTCCTGCAAGGGCTCTGCAGGCCATGCACGAGGGCTCCTGCAAGGGCTCTGCAGGCCTCGCATGCACGAGGGCCGTGCAGGCCATGCACGAGGGCTCCTGCAAGGGCTCTGCAGGCCATGCACGAGGGCTCCTGCAAGGGCTCTGCAGGCCTCGCATGCACGAGCCCTTGCGGATGCACAGGCCATGCATGCGCAAGCCCACCAAAGCACGCAGTCTGAACTGGGGCATTCAATGAGGCCCTTGCATGGCAAGCGCCTGCTGTGCCGAACGGCCTCTGGAATCGTGTAGTGCCGCGCAAGGGGCCTCATTCAAGGCCGCCACAGTGTGCAGCAGCCCTCCATGCCAGACTGCCTGCAGAGCAAAGCAGCCCCTGAGTGCAAAGCATATCAGCCTCAAGTGCAAAGCAGTCTTCAATACCTGGCAGCCCTCAGTGCAAAGCAGCCCTCACGCAAAACAGCCGTCCAGAGCAATGAGCCTTGCAGTGCAGCCCCAATGCAAAGTGCGTCTTGCACTCCAGTGCTTTTGGATTGCGGCCGTCGGTCAGGAGGCTTAGTGTGGGCGCGTGCTAAATCAAAGCCAAAGCCCTGACAGACACTGGCCGGTCTCTCTTTGCTCAACAACCACACAGCCGGCGCATTGATCAACTCCAGCTAAAGCATAAGAGCCTTGCAATGTCAGCCTGTATAGGAGAGAGGCCCGTCCATCCCTCTCCATCAAAGTTTTGTGCCCTGCCCCTTAACCTGTTTGCATCCAAATGATGGAGAAGGCGCTGCAGTGCTCATCCACCCACAAGCCTTGTCCACCCAGCCGCTGACTTTTGGTGCTCTCCCAGCCCTTGCCCCACTGTTTCACTGGCTTATACTTATCTATCTACCTTTTACCTACTTGATGGAACGCGCCTTGCCTGCCATGATGCCTGACTGCCCTTGTCCCAGAGATGCTAGAGGCGCTGCAGAGCCTGTCCACCCACCCGTCCATCCCCCCCTTGTCATGGCTCCATGCGCTGGATGAGGCCCTACTTGCGCGCAGCAATGCCACGAGCTGGGGTGAGTGGGTGTGTGCAAACATTAATGTTCGAGGGTAACATGCTGGCGGCAGCAAGGCAACTAGATGGGGGCAGTGGGCGCGAGTGTACGCCCGCAGTTTTCTGCCTGCCTGCATGCTTGTAAATGCATGTGTGCCCTTGTGCATGTGTACGCATGCATGCATGTGTATGTATGTATGTAGTATGTATGTAGTATGTATGCATGCATGCATGCATGCATGTATGTATGTATGTATGTATGTATGTATGTATGTGTGTATGTGTACGTATGTATGTATGTATGTATGTATGTATGTATGTATGTATGTGTGTATGTGTACGTATGTATGTGTATACGTAAGTACGTATGTACGCACCTGGAAGCCTTATGCCATCTCAGGCCTTGGGCCCCCATTCCTTTGCTGGGATGGCATGCCTCTGGCCCTTTCTCTAGTGGCCTGCTATTCGCTTCAGCTTTTCAACACCCTTCCCTCCTTGCTTCCCCGCCTGCTCACTTGTGCCCATTCCAGTGTTTTTTGTTTTGCCCATTCTTAATTCTTCTTCTTATTGTTATTATCGTTATCAGTATTATCATTATTATAATTGCACATGCTCATTTGGGGATCCCCTCCCACTGGCTTTTGTTAGCTGTGAGATGCTATGCTCACCTGAGGAAGCTGTGCGCCATGCCCAATCTTGTGCAAGCCCCTTTTGGGCCTTGCATCGCCCATTGGCTGTTGGTGTCAGTGACCCAATTTTTTGCACAAAGCGCTTACTTGCGCGCATGCCCAGCGCCAAGCGCGCTCATCTCGCACCTCTGTGTTGCTGGCCGCAGGCGATTGTAGCTCAGACTACGAGAACGGGCTGCGGCGGATTCGGGACCTCACGCTACCCGTGAACCCTCAGGAGCTCGTGCTGGTACTGAAGCAACTAGTGCGGGCGCAGGTGCGCACCCAGAAGGCTGCATGCAAGTGAGCAAGGGTGCTTGACCAGCCTGGGGCCGGGCTCCTGCCGGTGCTGGGGCTGCCAGTACTGGCGCAGGTGCGCCCCTGATGACTGCACGCAAACGGCTAGGGTAATTTCTAGCACCGAGATGCTCGCGCGCCTGAGCTACTTCCACGAGCCGCTGTCACACAAAAGCCACACAATCAAACTGCACTTGGCCGCTGCCACGTGAAAACTGCTATCGTAAGGAAGCCACTGTCACTAGAACGCTGTTACTCGAAAGCCGCTGGCACACAAGGATGCTGCTGTCACCTGCTGTCACAAGGAAGCCGGATGGCCCCCATAGAACAGGGCCTGGGTCCTGCGCAAACTTGCTGCTGGTTTGTGCTGGTCAGGCGTTGGCGCGTGCTTTAGTGCATGGGCAACCCCCCAGATTGCTGGCTGGGGGAGTGAAGGCCAGCAGCTTGCCTGGCCCAGTCGAATTTGAGGACATGCACTTGTGCTTAGGCGCGTACGTGTCCGTGAGTGAGCCTGGATGCACTTGAGGGGCTGCCTTGCTGGTTGACTGCATCCTCCCTGCGCACAGGTTGTCAGTGTCCTCCCAGCGTATTGGCTGTCTGCGCCATCCCAGCGCATGCCCTACGCATGCCCAGCATTGCTATAGCATATGCCCAGCATTGCCAGCGCATGCCGCCCAGCATTGCCAGCGCATGCCCAGCATTGCTAGCGCATGCCCAGCATTGCTAGCGTTTGCCCAGCATTGCCAGCGCATGCCCAGCATTGCTAGCGTATGCCCTAGCATCTAGATCTGGACGTGCATGTGCAAATGCACAAGGTGGCCACGCCACCTACAGCGGACCCAGCTTTAGAAAAGCTGCATAGGCAGCCCATGGGGCAGCAAACACGCACAATCTCACATGCTTTTGCGAACACACTCAATCCCGCATGCTTGTGCGAACACACTCCATCCCACGTGCTTGTGTCTCTCCCCTTGCCCCACCGTTATCTGCCACCCGAGATGTGGCAAAATGCCACAATGGAGGCGTCTGTAAGGGTAGACAAGAAGATTGGGCCTCCCCCTTCCAGAGCAAGCTTCAAGGGTTTACAAGGGTTTTAAGAATAAGCCATCAGTCAGAAAAATGCAACTTCAAGGCTGCATAAGGGAAGTTTTGTTTCTAGCATATATTTCGTAGCACCAAAGAGTTTCAGAGCAAGCCTCCGATCCTCAAAAGGGTCTGCATGGTCAAGCCTCATGTCACTTCAAGATCTACCTGTCCAAGTCTCTTGTTTCCTTTTGTTTCGTCTCTTCCTGAGCAGGCCTCCAGTCCCCAAGAAGGTCTGCATGGCCGGGTCTTCTTGTTCCCCCTTGCCGTAGAGGCGTGGATCAAAGACTGCGGGAGTCCGCCGGAGTTTGCACCTGTGGGTTGAAAAGAGGCAGCTGCAGGCATGCCCCGCTGCTGCTCCTATGCATGGGTTGCATGCCAGCATGGTAGTGACATGACACAGCACAACCTGCTGCTCCTATGCATGGGTTGCGTGCCAGCATGGTAGTGACATGACACAGCATAACCTGCTGCTTCTGCGATTGTTTTACTTGGTACTCATGCTTGCACAGCTGATAGGCATTGTCACCGACCAGAAATCGCTTGTATTTCATGTGATTCTCAGACAAAAACACACTATGAAGTCAGCGCATGTGCCAGCATTTGATAAAAGATTGTTACGTATGGCATCTGGTAATGCAAATGAATCTTTAAAAGTGATGGTGCCTTTCCCATGTATACCCCTTGAATACCTGGCTGACTATAAGCATCTGTGGTAGTCAGTGCTGTCAAAGGCTTATGCATCTATTTGAGCCCAGTGACCCTTCCACACGAGGACCCTTGTATGGAAGCAAATGAAAATGCTGATTGCCATGCTTGATCTACTGAATACCTGAGATGAGTATGGCAATGGCATCTGATAGTACGCCCTTACACACATAGTGCCCTAGTGTTCTAATCCATCCATACCAGCCATTCTCCCCGTGTTGTCACGGCATGGCATTCCTTTTGCAGGCTCTTGAGCAAATAGATGCCTTTCACGCAGCAGTCGTTTCACCTGAGGGGCGCAGCAGCAGCAGCAGGGACACCATCAGGTGCCGTTTATGCTAACACCCTTGTTCAAACCTGTCTTCTGAATGCCTGGCATCAGGCTGCTTGTATATTCATTAATCGCTATGGTAGTCACCTTACAATTGACCATTCAGAACATGCATTGCTTTTACAACTGTCGTTCCCCTCGAGCACTGTAGCATTGCTGCTACCTAATGCATGGGCATTATGGACTGCTACCATCCAGTGTAGGCGATACCTCTGACACCCTGATGCTCTGCTCCTACCTACTGTTTGGGCTCTGCTTTGCATGCACCAACCACCCCCCTTCCAACGTTTTCCCCGCAACAAGAAACTTGTGCATGGATCTCCTGGCTCCTGTTCATGTGAATACCTTGTGATCCCCATGGATGTGCACTGACTGGCACGTGGCAAACGCATCCACCTTGTGTTCATGTGGAAAGCTGCATTCTTACCTCAGACATGGCTCAACTACCCGGCTGTATGCAGTCTGTGCACCTTAAAAGTTCAGCCGTCAATTGAGCCAGTTTCGCTGCTGTGAATATTCAGGGCACGAGGGATGGCGTACGCGAGGAGTGCGCTCAAGAATGGGGGGGGCTTTGGGGGTGGCCGAGGCACATCAACGCACCTGCACTGGCAGCTGCAGGTTCCACTGCTGCGCCGCTACAGTGAATTCCTTGAGTTCCAGGTGCGTGCATTGCTCTAAGGTGTAAGCCATCTGAGCATGGCAGTCTGATAGTAAAAATAGTCTGATAATGAAATGATTAATAAAATAACGATAATATGATAATGATGATGATGTTATGATGGCCGTCCAGTAGTCATTACAGCATTTGCCATGGGGCTGCAGGCCATCTAGGCCTCTTAACGCACCCTCCATGAAGGCAATGTTGCGCTGCAAGATGGTACACATTATGCATAGGGGTCGGCGTATAGCGCTATATGGACAAACCTAAAGCGCTATATAGCGATATAATGCTAAAATGGGCTATATCATAGGCGCTATATACGCCGGATCTCCCCCCACCAGCCCGAAATTCGTCATCAAACTTGAATGTTGGATGGAATATGATGTATGCACCCCTCTTGCAAAGTTACATAGAAAATTTTCATTTGGTTGCATTTTATGGTGTCGTAGGCTCGGATATAGCGCTATATTCGGTGCACCTGTGCTACCAATAAGGGCCAGGAGCCTCATGCATACTATCCTTTCTGCACCCCTGCACCCCCATTTCGGCAGCTATCTACCTGGATGGGTTGCCCACACTCATAACTGGCATGAGTACATGTGCCACAGCTTGTTTGGGCCCTGTGCTTGTGCCCATAGCACAGCCGCACCAGCACGTGAAAGCATGCGGAAGTACTACGGGTGCGTGCATGTGCCCTTGTGTGCAGGCATGCCAGTGTAGCTTGTGTGTTGTGTTTGCTATCGTGTATTGATGATAAGTGAAGCAAACAAAGGGTTGCTCCAGTGAGGGAGAGAAGAAGAGAGCTGCGCCAGCGAAGTTGCGCCACTTGAAATGCCATGCCCAAGCTGCACTTTGCTGCTCCTGCTGCTGCTTGCACCCATTCCTTAGCCTTGAGCTCCAGCTAGTGTATCTGGTCAAAGCTTTGTGCGCTGCTAGCCCAGCTTGTTCACCACAGCAGACATGATAAGTTGGCACACATTGGAGCCGTCTGGGGCAACCTGGCCAAACGCAGGTCTCTTCCCCGTACATTACATAGATATATGAGATTCATAGTATCGAATCAGGCCAACCCATAATTCGAGGGGAGCCTGAGACAAACGAATGAGCAGGGCACCATTGTTTTATTCTGAGAAATGCTGCGCTATAAGGCAACGCCGACCCCTATGTGTGTAGTTTGTAGCTGTGCGGCATCATTGCAGGCCACGTAGTGTGTGCTCTCTAAAGGCCATGTGGTTTGTGCTCTCTAAAGGCCGTGTGGTGTGTGCTCTCTAAAGGCCACGTAGTGTGTGCTCTCTAAAGGCCATGTGGTGCATGCTCTCTAAAGGCCGTGTGGTTGTGCTCTGTAAAGGCCACGTAGTGAGTGCTCTCTTAAGGCCAGCAACAGTTTCGGTGTATCATTGTGGCACTATGTGCACAATGTTTGCTCGAGCTGCGCATCCCGACCAAATTTGTTGCTCTGGGCAATGCCTTCCCAGCCCAGGCAGCCATTGCCAGAGAACGTAATCCCCTTTGAATACGGACCATTATGCGCCGATGGCATCAATATTTTGCAGTCATGCACCAAGGGCATGCACTGCACAAGTTCTCATGCATCAAGCGTTGTGCTTTGAAGGTGTCATGCATCAGGGAATTCGTTTTTGTTGTCATGCATTGGGGTATACGCTTGATGTGGCCGGTCATGGCCTACGGACAAACCTCCGCATGACAGAGAACGCTCCCCTTTGCATGAAGGAAAGAGCTCCCTTCAATTGTTTATATTGTCTACTTATGGTTTGCATTAAAAGGAGCAGTCTGAGGTTCTGGCATACTTGCGAGGGCAACTTGTTGGACCAGTGCGGGCAGGGAAACCATGAGGCATGGCCCCTGAAGCTTTGGCGTGCTGCAGAGTTTGCATGCACACAGGAAACACGAAAAAAGCTTTGCTGATGCATCCATTGCCTATCCCTAGCTTGTAAGTCCTCTTGCTTGCAGAGCCATACCTGTTTAGCATGCCCTGCACTTCTGCTTTCAGGACATGTTTGCGCTGACGCATGCGGCTTTGGGGAGCATAGACGACAGGTACGCTTTTTTAGTAATGGAGCATTGCTTACAGATTCTCATTCCTGGGGAGTGTTGGAAGTTTATATGGCTTTTTGTCATCGCCATTTGTACTCAAGTCTGGCAAAAGTATGGAAAAGAAGTTGGAAGAAGATTAAGCTAGGATTCACAAAGCTTGCCCATCACAGCATGTATGAATTGTGCGTCCCTGCTGGGCTGCTGCTACATTTGTTCTAAGCGAGCCCACCATGTGCTGCAAGGGGGGACACCTCAAGCATTCCATAAAGTGCCTAGACTTCAGCCCGGCTCGGCCCCCTTCATCAAAGTCTTAATCTTTGCCTCGCATGCCAGCCACAGCTCTGTCTGTTTGTGCAAGCTCCATACATGGACCACACCTACACTTTCCGTGCAAGCTCTATGCATGGACCACACCTGCACTGCCTGCGCAAGCTCTTTGCACAGACCGCACCTGCACTGTCCGTGCAAGCTCCATACATTGACCACACCTACACTGTCCGTTTAAGCTCCATACATGGACCACACCTGCACTGCCTGCGCAAGCTCTATGCACAGACCACACCTGCACTGTCCGTTCCAGCTCCATGCACAGACCCCACCTTCACTGCTACCTCACCCTTTGGCACATGCTGATTTCACGCATGCTGTACTTGGGCTGACTCCTTTGTTGCTGCTACCATGTCTTCTTTATCGTACCCTGGTTGCTTGTAAACAACTCAGCACAGAGCCATGTGGCTGACATGGGCTCATCTTACCAACATATTCCCAACACCCATTGACTAATTAATTGAGACTTATGAGGATAGCCAGATGATTGCGCTGTATAATAGCCCTGTGCCAATAGCGCTTTTGTTCATGTCTCCTGCACAATTTGCTCATCACAAAATTGAGGATGGCGCGTCTTGTGGTTACATGCTCCACGTTTGCAGGTGTTTGATCAGTGTGAACATGGTAGACAGCAAAATTGCAGGTATTTAAAAACCGCCAAACTCCTTGAGATCCTTGCATAGTTCCTTTCCAGCTAATTGTGCGTTAAAAAGACCTTGCTCCTGGTGCCTGAGCCCTTGAAAGTCCAAAACATCAACTGTGGCCCAACGCACTCACCCGGTGCCTTCATTCCACAACGCACTCACCCGGTGCCTCACGCACTCACCCGCACTCACCCGGTGCCTTCATTTCACTCACCCGGTGCCTTCATTTCACAAGATGTATGAGAAGTATGGAAGCCTTTTGTGCATGCCATACTTGCACATCTTGCACTACATGCTTCATTTTGCATGCTCAGGCAGTGCATTTGTCAGATTGCAATGGATTCTGCTCATGTTTATTGTCATAATCTGAAATGCCAGAAACTTGAGACTGCGTGACAAACAAACTTTCTAGCTGTCATTGGCATGAATAGGGCATCTCCACAATGCAGAAGAAACTTATTGCTACATTTTCCTACAGTCAAAAAGCTAGAAATTCATTGGCATGCAAACCAAGTACCAGTGTCAAAGTCAGGTTTATGCCTCATTGGATGCAAAATGTACACAAGCATGATTAGGGGTGTTTGTATAACATACACACAGATGTCCTGGGACCCTGTGTAGGTGAACAGGTACAAGTAGCAATGGAAGCGCTGCTTGACAAAGGAGCAGCCACAAAAGCTTTTGTGCCCTCACACACGTCTTTACGTAGGCACATGTCAGGCGTGCCTTGTGAAGGTCATGGCTTTGGCCAGGAAGAATTTGCAGCATGATGTGGCGGCCGTATCAGCAGAGTCGCAAGCTGAGGGTAACGCAGTCCAGCAGACAAGCAATGCTAAAGGCTCGCCAACGGGCGAATGGGCGGCCCAGGTGTGTGTTTGCCTGTTTTTTGTATGCATTTGTTTGCGCGTTTGCATGTGTGTTTTCGTGTTTGCGCGTGTATGTATGCGTGTGCTTGTATGTAATTGCGTGCTTTAAGGCACAGACACAAGAGATAGCATGGATGCTATCCATGCCGTGAGCAGCATACTATTTGATAGGATTCTGGGGCATGAAGCTCTGGTGTGTCAATTGCAGTCAATGCGTATCATCAAAATGACCACTGTTGCGAGCGTGTCGTCGTCCTTGCTCGTGCTCGAGCTTGGGCGTAGTGACTCACAAGAACCAATTCTATGCAGAAATGCTCAAGTTGAGTAAGGGCAAGGGTTGATGGCTCTGTGCATTTATTGGCCTAGAGGCAGTACCAAGACAAAAGCGCTACACCCTGCAATTTTACACCCAAGCAGTTCTCATGATCTCATAAAAGTGCACTCCACGACTGGCACCTGCACAAGTCAGGCCGAGCTGAGCATGCACCTATGGGGCTCTGACTCAACAAGTTGCTCAAAGCACCCCGCTGACGCTGCATCCTTGGTGCACGTTTATGCCTGGAACGCCTTGCAGACGCTGGGAGCACCTCCTCAACCCTAAATGCTCGGGCGCTTTGCCCAAACTTGCATGAACAGGCAAAGCATGCTCTCGCTGATGAAGCACAGCCGTGCCTGTGCGTGCATGCTGCAGGTGCTGGGCCTTTGTGACATGTGCATGTGTACATGCCTGTGTGTATCACAGGTGCTAGGCCTGGGTGCAGAGTTAATAGCTTGGATGGCACGCCTGACGAGGTATCATGGCATCCAGCCCTACCAGCTTCACCCGCCTGTGGTGGAGGGTGCCGTGGGTTGTATGCGTGACGCGGCCACAGCACTAGCAGGTCAGCAAATGATGGCAGGGGGTGTTTGAACAAAGGAGCGTTTTCCATGTTCAGGGGCACTCTCTCCTGAGTGCATGCATGCCGCATGTATGGGCACTGCATCCTCTGTGCTGAGAACAGGTAGGGGTGAAAGGAGAAGGGGAAGGCCTCTAATGCAGCATTTTGGTGCATGCACTGTATTGTTAACGTATCAAGTTCCTCGACATGCAGTTCGGCTGTCTTGCGGCCAAAAAGCTTCTTCAAGTGCCGTCTTGATGTGCGCAACAATGTGCTACCCATATGTACGTGATCTGGGTGGTGGTGGTGGTGGTGATAGGGAAGGGGGGGGGGGCATTAGGTGGTCGCAAAGTTCCTTTTGATGCTTTTTGTGCCAACCACAAGTATGCAACCTTGCGCCTGAGAAGGCAGACACGCAGCTCTTCCTTTTGATGCTTGGCATGCTGCCCATGTGCTGCCTTGTTTTGTCGTCACTGGAGTGGCAGTATGAACGTCATCTTGGCCTTTTGGCATTCCATCAGTCAGTTGAAGACCCCCATCCAGCTGGATAAGTAACATCCGGCGCAGGTGCATGTGGGTAAGCAAGCCTGCTGAATGGATGAGTGCCCCTCATCACAGCTTCCCGACATGCAACATTGTCATCCCCCCAGAAGCCCCATGTGCGTGCATGCCTTCTTGCAATTACTCACAGGCACAGAACTTAAGCACACACACACACCCCTGCCCCACACATAAACATGCAAATTCGCACACATGCATGCACACATGAACACCACGCACATTTACATGTGCCCAAGCAGGCACTCAGTCATCTCCAGATCAGCGCGATGGCCTGGGTGCTGCCCCAGCCCGTATGCTGGATGAGGTGTGCCACGTTATGGTGAGTGCCAGGCGCCGCATACGTGCACGCAGCCCGCGCTGATGCACGGAGGTGTGCCACACAGATGCTGAGTGTGCGCGCTGAAGTGTATGCGCACGTGTACGTGTGCGTGCATGTGCGGGTGTGGGTGTGTGTGGGTGTGGGTGTTTTAGTGCGCTATTGCATGCCGGTCATGCGTTGATCAGTGTCGGGGGGTAGGATTGAAGCTGTGTGAGCATAGGCTTGTGGGGTAGATGATCAAGCTCACTGTCTTGTGTGTGCGCATGTGTGTGTGCATACAGGGTGGCTGGGAGAGTGTGGGGTGTTGCTTTCATGTTGCGCTTGATCACTCATGAGTACACACACACATGCTTGCTTGGTCACCCATGAGAGCACACACTCATGCTTGCCTGATCCCTCATGAGTGTGAACTCACACATACTTGCTTGCTTGATCCCTCATGAGTGCGCACACACACGCGCGCACATATGCTTGCTTGCTTGCAAGATACATGTGTAACACACTGTGCAACAAATCTGCCTGCCCTGTGCCACACAAGAGCATGGCCAGATTCAGGTGCATCTTTGCAAGTATGCGTGCGCGCTGCACGGGACCGGCCTGGGCATGCTGGTGGTCGCGCTGACAGAGTTGTCCCGTGTCTTATACGTGGGCATGCTGCATGTGCAACGTGCAGGATCATCCTGGAGTGCTGGTTGACGCGCTGGTGGTGCTGTCCCACTGCCCTCAAGCCCATTACCGCACACCCTACCAAGCGGTCGCCATGCTTAGAGCACACCTGGGGGTCTTCAGTGATGCCCAGATCATGGACATGCTGCAGGTGAGTTGCGAGCGTGAGCACAGCCCATGATTGCGTGTGCTGTGTGAGTGTGTGTACTAATGTGTGCCTAGGGATATGCAGGCAAGCCTTGATCATCGAGACACTGCAAGTGGGCAACAAGTGTAAGTGCGGCCCTCCGTCGTGTGAGCCATGTACGCGCGCTTACTTGTGATTGTGCCCGTGTGTGATTTGGGCCAGCACCCCTGAAACGCCGTGTGTCTGGTTCTCCGCTCCCTTCACTTGCAAGCCTGCATGTCAGAGGAGTTCTGGCAAGAGTACAAAACATTTGGTGCAAGCAGGCGCCAACAAGGCATCAGTACAGAGCACATGCTTGCAGGAAGCCACATGCGAGCATGGAAGTGCACATGTGCACAAATGCGCACGTCCCCCTGCTGCGGCCTGCAGGCGCTCGGCAAGCTCAAGGTCACACTAGCCGCTGGGCAGGGCCCCCGCGAAAGCGCCGCTGGCTTTGACCTGCTGTCCGCCAAGGTCACAGGCGACCCCGCTCAGCAGGGGCTGCTCACTTGGGAGGGGCGCGTGCCGGATGACGTGGCGCAGGTACTGTTTTCACGCACATGCATGGATGGGCGGGGATGGCTTGGGGGTGGGGGGCCAAGGAAGGCCGTAGGTGGGGTTACAGGCAGGGGGAGGTGGGGGCTGTGTGTACGCGCGTGTGTACTTCTTTCAATGTGTTGAAGGTAATTGGGTGATGGGGAAGTGGGTTTCCTACCACTTGTGCTCCTGACTCTGCAGGCCACGCGCATGTCCCCGCCAGGTCAATTGGGGGATGGTTGGCTGCAAGGATTGCCAGCTTGTGGGGCGCCCAAGGGACTGTCTTAAGGCCAGGGTTGTGTCATTCGCCTATTTTGGATTTGCGATGCGCAAATGATTTGGTCATTTTCAAAATACGCCAGTATGAATCGATCAAACGTTTGCATGTGAGCTTTGAGAGCATGCGGAAGAGGGCAAGGCACGTACTTGCGCACAAACTCACACCAGCTGACCCTCCCTTCCCCCCCCAACCCCTGATTCCGCTTATATCTAAATATGTAAATTTACATCCAACAACAATGCTTAAGGCTACGTTGTTAACGTGGGCTCACTATAATGAGCAAAACAGAGCAAAATAGGTGCATTGCAGGGAGCTGGAGAGGGTCTTAAAAATCTGCGAATTGATGTTCTACAATTCGGTGAATGATTCGGCAAAATTCGAATTTGCGAGTGATTTGAAGTGCACAAATGACACAACCCTGCTTCGAATTTGCGAGTGATTTGAAGTGCACAAATGACACAACCCTGCTTCGAATTTGCGAGTGATTTGAAATGCACAAATGACACAACCCTGCTTAAGGCTTTGTTTGTCTCGAGACACTTTGCCTGCCTGTGGGCTTAGGGGGCTGTTTAAAGCCTCTGTTTGTCTTTAAGCACTTTGCCTGCCTGTGTGGCGCCCAGGGGTCTGTCCTAAGGCTATCTTTGCGCACAGCTGTTGAGTGCTGCAAGAGCGCTCCTCCAGTGGGGCAGAGAGGCACCAAGCCCTTCAGGGACAATGTGGTGTTGCTTCTCTTGCTAGGGGTTGCTAAATAGGAGGGACATGCGTTTAAGAGAAGATGCCGACGATCATGATGTGGTGCCTTGTTTGTGACCCTCGTCACACACACCTCCTTCACCAGCAAGTAGCCTGCACACACACGCCGTGCTCTCTGTCTGGAAAAAAGTGTGTATGTGTGTGCACGCACAAGGCGTTAACGGCTCGCAGCTCTCTCGTGCTCTGTTACATGTGCCCTACAATGAAGTCCCTGCCCTGCCCATCCATCTGTGTGGCGTGCATGCAAGCTTGCACGCGTTCACCGCATTGCACTGCACGACACTACACAGAATGGAGTACACGATTCTGCATGCAGCGCTTGCGCAGTATCCCCACGCCTGCGTTCTGGCTGGCAGGGCGCACTCCACGGCCCTCACTCTGATATGGTCGTTGTGTGGATGGTGCACCATGCGCGCGTGCAGCGCCACCCTCAGGTCGGCCCCGACTGCAACGAGGACCCCTCCTTGGATTTGCTGACCCGCATTGGCCTCCGGCTTAGCCGCTCCCTGAACGCACAGAGCCCCGCGCAGCGCATGGCCACGCTGCAGCAGCTGGGCGTGCTGGGCTAGGCATGGTTGGCAGCGGTGCTGCGGCAGCGGCTGGGCATGCTGGGGTGGACACGCTGGCCCCAGTGCAACAGTGGCCAGTCAGGCCGAGTCAGGATTTACGGCTTTGCTTCATAACGCCATTCTGCAGTGGCAGCAGTGCATGTGGGCTAGGCAGGGCAATGTAAGGTTACATGCTGTACTGCTGCACCTGTTTGTGTCTCCATCCATGCCCTTAATCCTTAAAGCTGCTGAGTCGCACCCAGACACGCTGCAATGCAATAAGACTTCCAAAATTGTTTTGGCTACAGCAATTTTGATCCCAGCTGTCATTGTGGCGCAGACCAATTCGCTTGGTAGCAAAGGACACCAGTGCTGCTGTTCTCGTGTGGTGGCTTGGTTGTAAAGGGCACCAGTGCTACTATTGTGTGCTGTCCATCTCGTCCAGCTACCTTAACATGGAAGATATTGGACAGGCTCCTACCCTTCTTCAGCCTGCTCCTTGATTTATTAGGTTTTGCGCTTTCTTTAATAATGCCACACTTGCGGCTTGCGTTGGACTTTGTTTTTATCAAGCGGACGCCTGCATGCTGGTTCAGGTATCTAGGACACTTGCAAGGTGCAGTGCATTCTTGAATCTACCCTCCTCATGCAAGGCTAATAGTTCCCCCAGAATTGCGTTTCCTGCTCACTAAATGTGCCTGAGCTAGTCTTTCTATGCTCTAGATAGGTTGGTTTATCTTTTTCAATTTGTGCTCTGATTATATTGCAGGGAGAAGCAAGGATCATGTCAGAAGTAAGGCAGTTGATGGGTTGGCACGCGTCCCTTTAAATGCAATACTAAATTACAGATACAGTTGCAATACCATGCACACGTTCATGCAGTTGTCTCGGCACATAACGCTGTTTGCGTCATCGACGGTCAGTCTCCCAAACACAATCACTACCCTCAAATCTGGTCCAATAGAGTAAGAATGCAAGCACCAAGTTCCTCTTCTGGGGGCTGGAGCTTCCTGCACCGTTAGGTTACATGCCTGTACCTGCCGGACAAGGTCAAAAAATGTTGGCAATTTAGACATTCCCTGCATCAATTAGGCAGGCTTAAGCCTAAATTCACTAGTCTGGTCTAATTGTCAGTTTTGCCTGGTTGCAATGATGCCAGTAGCCTACTATCTGAGACCAATAGTATTGACAGTGCATTTTTTAGTCTGGTCCAATAGATTGTAACCAGGCGGATTGATCCTAGCCAGTACCTGTTGTGCCAGTGAGACACATGGTGTCTGAAAGAAAAGAAAAGCTACGCAGGCGGTGGAAAACCCCTTACATCAATTAAGGAAATGGAGACACATTGGCCCGAAGTGCTGTTAGTCTCCTTCTGAATGATGAGTCAGTCATCAATGGAAAAGATAACTAGTGGGGATCTGGAGGATGGCTGGCAGCCCCCTGCCCCGGACCAAGGCCTTGAGAGACTGCTGCATTCAAAGTAGATTTGCGGCATGGCCATAATGGAGACCAGTGGTCCTAACATGCAGGTCTGTCAACGAAGAAAGGACATTATAAAAACCTGCGCAGACGCGCGCGCGTACACGACTTAGAGCCGTACTTGAGCAAATGTGGTGTGTGGACTGGCTGCAGACAGCAACAATGTACACCAAGCAGACAACGTTGTCTGTTAACAGGTTGCCCTCGATGAAACTGAGGAGCCTCTGATACCCTTATCCTTACCTAAACGTTCTCTCTCTCGCTTCAGCCTGCAAATAGGCAAAGTCAGCGCTGCATGCAGCTGCTGTCAGTTGCACTCACACTGGACGGACTGGACTGGACTGGACTGCACTGGGCGCTGCCACGCCTGTGTGCCCCCAAGGGCTAGAGGAGTCTACTCCCTGGCGTACATTTTACAAGGTCGCTATTGGCAAACAAGGTTTTACCGCGAGTTCGTCTTTGACGTACTCAAATACAGCTATAGCTGAACTGACAACGGGATTAAATATTCCTCCAACTGACTCTACCGACCTCCGGCTCACAATGCAGCATAAGTCTGGCTCTGCATAAATCTGGCGTGACAGCGTGTCTTGTTGCAGTTAGTATGTGAGCATAATGGACAGAGTGAGCATACAATTAAGGGCAGTCTTGTGGATCCTTCGTGAATCAAGTCCGAGCTCTTTAAGATGGTGCAAAGTGTTGGAGGTATAGATTGAACCTCCTACACCAACTTGGAGGAGGATAGTGTGGAGTGTAACCATTTTGGCTTTCAAGCGCCTGCATGGAGTCTCATGTTGTTTGCCAGAGGCCTCCAGCTGGTAACCAGGCCTGGTGTCTTCACAGTTTTGACCTCTATCAGGTGTACCTCCCGCTTATCAGCTCTGAGGTCGTGAGCTCTGCACAAACCCCCATTACATCTAGCATGCTGCACCTGTTATAATTGAGGAGTGGAAGGTGTTCTGGGTTTAATGGATACGGGAGTAACCAGGATCCCACCAGGGCAGCTTGTGGTAAGCCTGTCTCTGACAGGTAAACGGGCATCAAAAAGCCAGCTGGGTAATGTCCTATTATATAGTCCTATTATAACAATTATCAGTATTCTATCATAGTCATATTATATTATATATAATTATGTTCAGGAACTTCCTTTGAAGTTGAAGGTGCTGTTGGGTCAAACTGTCAGCCCTGCTGGCATCCGTGTGGCCCCAACATCCTACTAGAGAGCCTTTACTGATGGTTTTCATGATGAGCATGCAGGCGATATCATGGCGTTCCGTAATCATTCCAGAAAGGATATTGTGTTGGTACCCTGAAAGGATATGAAGAGCCCTATCTGCTTGCTGACAGAGTGGACAATAAAGGCTTGTCGCCTTTTAAAGCGGACAGCATGCTTCTGCTTAAAATGGGTGCCTGTGCAGTAGCAAAAGATTTCGCGTTTTGTTTGGAGGGAGAGATATGATGTGCTCCAAAATATGTTGCTCACACCTTCGTGGACGTGTGGAAGCAGACTCTGATTATAAGAATAATAACCTGTTTTTCAGATGGAATAACACAGTCTATGGTTCAAGTGCATGTGGGATTAAAATGAGGCTTGGAGATTAGGAAGGTAAGTCAGTCTTGTGCTGTGTCAAGGAGCTTCAGCGCTGAAGCTATCCCCTGATCCCTGCTGATTAACTTCTTCAACAGCTTACCAGCTAACATCAAGAAAGGATTGCCACCAGGGCCTGCAGTGCGGATGGTTGCTCAGTAGGGATAACATTTCCATGGCAGGCTTGGTATTTGGGAAGGGCATTAGCACATTCATTTCCGGCAATTCCTGCGTGAGATTTTACTTTATTAAGGAAGATGTGGGATTGAGAGTTACGGATGGTATAAGAAAGGATTTTGAGGATGTCTCTTTGGACATGGTGACGATGCTTTTCTGGGTACAACAATTGTTTCCTAATATGATGGAGTGAGGTGAGGCTGTCTTGGCAATATGATAATGACCGTATGCTATTGCAGCAGCTATAGCTGCTAATTCTACTCTCCCTATGGTGTTGGTTATGCCTGCACCATAAGGTTCAACCAAACTAGAGTTGCCCGTACTGGGGTGGTGGACACCTACCCCAATAACTTCACCGCCTTCTCGGATATGGCAGCAACCATCTGTATAGGTTCAGGACTTCCATTTCGCAGTCTTTGGGTGTGAGGCACAGTTTGGATTTGTGGAGAAGGGGGAGAACATCATTCAAAGCAGGTCTCTGTTGGCACTTGGTGGTGTGAACTTTGAGTGAAGCCTCCCAAAGTTCTTGAGGCCGGTCGCCCTTTCAGCATGTTTTGCGTCGTGTACAGGATCATTAGCAATGCTGTTTAGGCGCCAGTGTGCTTCAGGAATGTCCCGGGCAAGATTTTGTAGCCATGTCGGGTTGTGGCAGTTCAGGTGGAGTTGTGCAGCTGTGTTCCAGACTGCTATGACATGGAGATTCCAAGAAGCCTGGGGTAGAGGAGTCTCTCGGCTAGTCCAGGATTGAGGGGAAGCGTAGTTGACCTCATTAGCTGGAATTGTACAAAGTTTATAGCACAGGTAAGGATAAGTTGTCAAGAGATTAGACTTAGGATAAGTGATCATGGATCCCTTCCAAGATGGTAGGAACATGAAGGTGGCCGTTGCCTCAGCACTGTGGATGCCTGAATAGATGGCATGCCAAAGGCTGAGATGCATGGTATAACTGTTAAAGATGGGATGGCACACAGAGAAACCAGTGCATTGGGATGAGAGGGAGTTGAGGCGGGCACCAAAGAGTGCATCACGTAAATCTGCGCTTCAATAATGGGGGTAGCTTGGATTGTAGTCTAGCGAGAGGCCATTTCTCTTATATTACCATAGCCCATTTTTGGAGGGCAGTATGTACATGGATTGGAAGTGCTCGCGAGTATGAGTCTCTGATTTTCTTGCCGTGGTACTTCCTTTCTAATTTTGTTTTCCTGGCAAGTTGTCACTGGAAGTTCTGAAGCAAAGCACCCAGCTGCAGGTGTAATATTGTTGTGGAAACCCTTTAAGCTTGGCTGTTTGGAAGACTGTATGAAGGATGCTTGGACGTTCAGGTGCCATCATGCCCAGGCATTTTCTTTGCATCTGTGCTGTAGATACAAGCCACTCTTGATGAGTATATTTCCGGAAGAATAAAGGGGTGGAGGATGTGTGTGATGGGTGGGCTGCTCAGTGGTGGCTTTGGGCTTGTACTTGACAAGGTCACATTGCCGATCCAGAACTCACAACTCCCAGTGGGTTTTGCATCTACTTGTGAATTTGTGGGGTAGACACCAAAGGTGACTTTATCTCGCAGTTCTGCCTCCAAGTTTTGTATCCTAAACCAAGGCCCAACACCCAACATGTCCTAGGAACATTTGTCCTGTACTGAGTGGTATTCTTTATCTTTCTGTTATTTATCATCTCTGTTCAGGCTCTTGCATCTGTGTGTCTAGACTGTACATAAATCTGTACACAGCCCACATATCCTTGCCTTGTTGAAATATGACTATTAATTTTTACCACTCAATTAATGAGGTTAATGAGTTACAGGCTGTGACCAGTCTTACTTATACTATGACCTTACTTGACATGAACGGGCTGTGAGTGTGTGCACATTTGCAGGCATCTCGTGACAGACATGGACAGTGTCCTGGGCCAGTCGCAGCCACAGCAGCAGCAGCAGCAGCAGCAGCAGGAGCACTTACCAAGTCCTGCAGCGGCAGTCAAGGAGCTGCTTGTGTCTATGGGCGCAGAGGAGCATGAACCCAGGTGCGCTGCGCCCAGCTTTCTTGTAGGAGGAGCTTGTTCCTTCTCAGTGGATGTTAAGATTTCAAATGGATCTCTGATGGAAAGACAGGAAGGGAACTTTGCGTCTAGGAGCCTAAAATTTGCACTCTTCTATCCCTAATCGTTTCAGGGTCGTCAATCAGCTCGTGGATTTCTTGTACCGGTATGTGAGCGAGACGCTGCAAGACGCCGAAACGTACAGCGAACACGCAGGTAGATCATTGAACTCGGAGGACGCGCATACACATACACGTACATACAAACACAAACACCATCACATACACACACACACACACACACACACACACACACACACACACACACACACACACACACACACACACACACACACACACA
>LFIK01000683.1_pt1 | contig 25791 bp, 25 predicted proteins | sample 643401 | NCBI WGS metagenome assembly LFIK01 (sample SAMN03777447, study PRJNA286221) | soda lake metagenome | biome: soda lake; feature: Kulunda steppe; material: water; isolation source: sample T5-Br brine of Lake Tanatar-5 | place: Russia: Kulunda steppe | collected 2010-07
GATCAGATCGATATCGTCGACACCCAGCCCCGCATCGGCGAGCGCGGCCTGCGCGGCCTTGATGCCTAGCACGGACGTGGTCTCGTCTTCCGCCGCGATATGGCGCTGGCGGATGCCGGTACGCTGGGTGATCCAGGCATCGGAGGTCTCGACGAGGGCTTCGAGCTCCGCATTGCTCACCGCCTTGCGCGGAAGCGCGGAGCCACAGCCGACGACGACGGAACGTTTACAGGTCACAGTCTCACATCCTCAGGACGAGGTGGCGATCGGGGTTTCGTCGAGCATGTCCCGGATCGTCCGCATCAATTGGTAATGGGCCATGTCGTAGGCGATGTCGATCGCAGCCGCAAAGCCCTTTTCGTCGGCCCCGCCATGGCTCTTGATCACGACGCCTTCCAGACCGAGGAACACGCCGCCGTTTGCGCGGCTCGGATCCATCTTGGCCCGCAGGGCATCGAAGGCGGGTTTGGCCAGCAGATAACCGAGCTTCGCCCGCCAGGTGCGGCCCATCGCGGCGCGCAGATACTCGCCGATCTGCTTGGCAGTGCCCTCGGCGGTCTTGAGCGCGATATTGCCGGTGAAGCCTTCCGTCACCACGACATCCACGGTGCCCTTGCCGAGATCGTCGCCCTCGACGAAGCCGTGATAATCGAGATTGGGGAGATCCGCCTCGCGCAGGGTGCGCCCGGCCTCCTTCACCGCCTCGATCCCCTTGATCTCCTCACGCCCGACATTGAGCAGGCCGACGCTGGGGCGTTCCATGTCGAAGACGATGCGCGCCATGGCCGCGCCCAGCACCGCGAGATTGACGTAGTGGCTCGCATCCGCGCCGATGCTGGCGCCGACATCGAGCACGATGCTCTCGCCGCGCACCGTCGGCCAGATCGCAGCGATGGCGGGACGCTCCACCTGCGGCATGGTCTTGAGGCAAAACATCGACATGGCCATCAGCGCGCCGGTATTGCCGGCGGAGACGCAGGCATCCGCCTCCTCGTCGCGCACGGCCTGGATGGCCCGCCACATCGAGGACTTGTAGCGCCCCACACGCAAGGCCTGGCTCGGCTTCTCGTCCATCTTGATGGAGACGTCCGTATGCGTGAACGTGCTCGCCGCCTTCAGCTCCGGGTGCTTGTCCAGAATGGGCATGACCGCCTTTTCCTCGCCATAGACGAGAAAGCGCATCTCCGGATGCCGCTCCAGCGCCATGGCGGCGCCGGGGATGATCACCCGCGGACCGTGATCACCGCCCATCGCGTCAATGGCGATGCGCACGGGATGCGTCGCGGCGGGTTTGGTGCCGGAAGCGGCGGGGGAAACGTTGGGGGAATCCTGCATGAGGTGTCTGGACCGGATGTTTCGAACACGACAGCCTGCGCCTGCCGCAAGCGCCGGACCATAGCGTCATGACGCTCCGGCGCAACCGGAATTTCGACTTGCGGATGCCGGTACGCAGCCCGGTTCCCTGATTGCCGGGCCTATCCGGCAGGGCGCGACGCTGCAATCCATGTCCTTTTCCATGCCGTAGCCACAAGGAAGCGCGTTCTCATTCGTGAGCCGGAACCGCCATGCATCAGGCGATACGCCACTTGTGCACGGGCCCGTCTGCGCCTACCTACACTTCCGTCCATGATGCAGGGGCCGAGGCGTCCAGATGTGTGTCTCCGGTAGCATAACGCGACTGTCGTTCCTGCGCCTCGCCCTGAGGGGATGCGGCTGTGGTCTGCTGCTGATCGCGTTCCTCGCAATCCATGCCGGCGCGACAGCCGCCTCCTCCCCGAGCCCGCATCTCGGCGTCGCGCTCCCGTTGGCTAGCCCGGTCGCAGGCGATCACCACACGACGACATCCGCAACAGCCGATCCGGCAACGGAACGGTTGCTGATTCTCATGGCTGGGACGCCCGAAGCGGAAGAGGATGCGCAGCCGGCGCTGCGTCGAATGATGCTCCCTCGTGATCGCCAAGCCCACGCTCGGGCAAGCCGCCTGGCGCTCTCCCCCGATTCACGTCGCACCACATACCAGGCCCGCGCTCCGCCCGTGCCGGTTTGAGCGTGCCCGTTGCACGGGTCCGGTGAAGGCGCGGTCGACAAGGCTCGCGCCATAGCCACGGCTCGGCACTGTTGCGCGAACCGCGCACCTCGTATCCGACGTTTTCTCCCAGATTTCCTTCGCGCCGGCGATGCGCCGGACGCATTCACAGGAATCATATCCATGACCGAAGAACGCATCTCTCCAGAACGGCTGCCCCGGGAGCATCTGCGAGACAACTTCACGCGTGGCACCGCCGCGCTCGTCGCCATCAGCGCCATCATCCTCGTCGGTACCGAAGTGATCGGCATCGCCGCCGCCACCGCCTGGGCACTGGGCGGGCTGCTTCATCTCGGGGCCGTGCTGACCTGGCTCATCGGGGCCGTCTTCTGCCTCGCCGCCGCCTGGCTCACCTATGTCTTCGGCAGGAATGTCTGGTCCGTCGAGAAGGAGCGGCTGCGCGCGCCCCCGCAGGATGGGGGGGACGTGCAGGGGTAGGGTGACGCGGAGATGGTGGAGGTGCAGTGTCAAACTACGGCCTAGCGCAAGCGGAAGCGGTTGCGCAGGCCGAGGCCGAGAAAAAACAAGAATACGATTCCCGCAAGTGACTGAAACACCGCCAGAGTATTCAGCCACCATGGCGCACTTGCATGGAACTCGGGAAAGATGCGTGGGACGATGCCGAGGAAAGGCAGAATGTTGCCAAGGGAAATGCCCAGCGCCTGCCGCAGCGCAACGATCACGTCGCCTTCCTGCCCCGGCACGCATAGATGCCACCCGATCGCCAGCGCGCCGATCGTGAGAACCAGTGCCAGACCCACCACCGGTCGCGCCACCGAGATCCCGTAATCGGAAAACAGCGCGTAAGCCCCGAAGAAGCATTTATCGAAACGCCGCGCCAGATGCTGCTTGCAACGCATTTCCTGCCGCAGGAAGAAATGTTCCAGATCCGGATTGTGATTTCCCGCTGCGATCTGACGTAAGCGCGTATAAGCCTGCTTGTCGGAAGCCGCATTCATATCGGTGACAGCGGGCCAAAGACCCCGATCCTCGCTGAACGTGGTGTTCTGGTGGATATCACTCTCATAGAATTCTGGAACGCGTGTTTCAAAACGCGCACCTTCGAAAATGGTGGCGCCCTTGAAGGCGCCACCTGATAAACTCACAGAGCTAGCAAATTGAGCGTGGAAAAAGCTGGCCTCTCCGGCGAAATGCGCAGCTTGGAAATCAGTTGGCCCTTTAAATAGGGATGATGAAAAATTGGCCCCAATCTCGAAATGAGATTTTCTGAATTCCAAATCTCTTTCAAATCTAGTTAAGATAAATAGGCAGCTATTTGCAAAATAAGCCCCGTAAAATGATGTATCTCGTTCAAAACAAGCTTCATTGAATTGTGCGTCAAGTTCGAAATTTGCTGAGTTAAAACTTGTTTTTCCACAAAATGTTGAATTATTGAAATCAATTTCTTTTCCAAAATCTGTAAGATCGAAAATGGCGGCTAGCCGAAAAAACGCTGATTCGAAACACGCTTTTTCAGAAAAATATGACCTGGATAATATTAAATTTGAAGGGAAGTAAAAGCCTTTACAAATAAAGGCATTTTTGAAATAAAGATCTGATAACTGAATCCATGATGAGCTTTCTGGGATAATTCTTTCAACATGCTCATCTGGAAAGGCAGATTTGAATCTACTAATTATTTCTTGAATTTCATTTTCTGTAATCGGCAAAATTTCTTCATTTGTAATTCTTAGTTGGGATGCCAAAGTGTTGCGCTTATCGTCGTCCATGCCTTGGCACATCCAAGCATTCCAAAAACGCCGATTCTTTGCGTGGAGGTCAAAGTCTGGCGATTGAGGCCACCCAGATTTCTGCTCTCCCGCCACGGTCGCCAGCACGTACCATGGGTTCTGTGCCGCCGGCGTCAACTTCGTGCCGTCATTGCGTAGCGCACTGTCATCAACATAAGTCTCGACGATCGCCCCCGGTGGCAGGTTCGGGTCGTGCAATGTGGCACTCATGCTTGCCATCCTATGCCAGTGCATTGTGAGGAGTTGCAGCCGAAGCCGTCAGCTATCTGTCGCACCCGCTATGCATGATTGCAAGCCTCTTCCAAAACCCCATGCATTCCCCGCCCGTCTGCGCTACGGCTTACCAATTCCAGTGCCGGATCTCTGGCACGTCATGCAGGAGGGGTCATGTCAGCCTTGTTCGAGGAGCTCGACTGGAGCCCGACGCCGATCGGGCCGGTCAGTCTGCGCCGTCGGCGGGATCTGCGGCTGGGGGCGGATGTCTATGAGGTGAAGCTCGGCGAAGAGTTTCTGATGTCGAGCTGGTTCACCGAATCGGAGGTGGCGTTGGCGCGTTCCGGCCTCGCCTTGTGCCATGGTGAGGCGCTTGATGTGGTCGTGGGCGGGCTGGGGCTCGGCTATACCGCCGCCGCCGTGCTCGATGATCCGCGCGTGCGCTCGCTTACCATCGTCGAATATCTCGCCCCCGTCATCGCCTGGCATCGCGACGGGCTTCTGCCGCTGGGGGAAAAGCTCGTCGGCGATCCGCGCTGCCGCATCGTCGAAGGCGATTTCTTCGCCATGAGCCGGGTGGAGGGCTTCGATCCGGAGGCGCCCGGGCGGCTTTTCGATGCCATCCTGCTCGATATCGACCACAGCCCCGAGGGCCTGCTCGATGCGCGCAGCACCAGCTTCTATACGCCGGAGGGTCTCGGCAGCCTCGCCCGCCATCTGACGCCGGAGGGCGTGTTCGGGCTCTGGTCGAACGATCCGCCGGATCCCCGCTTTACCGAGCAGCTCGCCGGCGTGTTCAGCCGGGTCGAGCCGCAAACCGTGCGCTTCCATAACCCCCTTCAGGATCGCCAAGCCGTACAGAGCGTCTATCTGGCACGCCGGTGAGGGGGCGGCCCTGTCCGCACAACCGCGTTTCGTGAGCCTGCCATGCTCAGAGTGGCCGGCCTGACGGCATGATGCTGCAAGCGTCCCGCCCGATCACAACCCCAGCCGTGACCACAGCGCGCGTTCTTCCATGACGGCCAGGGCTTCGTGGGGATCGATCAGCGAGCCGCCGGCGCCGGGGGGCGGGCGCATCATCTGGGAGAGGAGGCCCGGGCGCGCGGCCTGGACGGGGCGCAGGCGCACCTTGTCGCCGAAGCGCTTGCGCAGGATGCCGCGCAGATCGCCGATGCCGTCGATCAGGCCGAGCGAAAGGGCATCCTCTCCGGCCCAGAAGGCGCCGGAGAACAGTTCATCGCCTTGTGATTCGTCGAGCTTGCCGGCCCGGCGGTCGCGCACGAGATCCTTGAAAGCGGCGAATACCCGCTCCTGCAGGCTCCTGAGACGCGCCACGTCTTCGGGTTTTTCGGGCTGGAACGGATCGAGGATCGCCTTGGATTCCCCCGTCGTATAGAGCCGCCTTTCGATACCGTGGCGGGCGATCAGTTCATGAAAGCCGAAACCGGACGAGACCACGCCGATCGAGCCCACGATCGAGGAGGGATCGGCGAAGATCTCGTCCGCCGCGCAGGCGATGAGATAGCCGCCGGAGGCCGCCGCATCCTCGGTGAAGGCCAGAACCGGCAGCTTCTTCTCCGTGGCCAGATCGCGGATACGGCGGTGGATCAGATGCGATTGCACCGGCGAGCCGCCGGGCGAATTGATCGTCAGCGCCACGGCGGCGGCGCGGGGATAGGAAAAGGCCCGCTCCAGCAGCGGCGCCACGCTGGCCAGCGTCAGCCCCTGGCGGAAACCGATATTCATGCCGATCGCGCCGTTCAGTCTGACCACGGGGACGATCGGCTTGCGCGGGCCGAGCCTGACCGGGGACAGGGCGGAGAGGCGATCGACGAGGCTGACCAAGGGCATGCTCCTTGCGGGATCGGGGGTGAAGGCGGCGTGTCGGTGCCAAAGACTTATGGAGCGCAGAGGCATTCGGCAAGCGCGGTGCGGCGAATTCCCGCCCTGCGAAGGCAAAACGGAGGGATCTCCCGCGCTCCTTTTCATGAACGGTGGATGAACGCCCCGCTACGGACCGGTTCAGACGCCATGGGGCATGAATAGCCTCACGGTTCAGGTCAATCACGGATCAGGTCATGCCCGCGCCCCAGGCGACGGGTGCAAGGGAGACAGACCATGCGCAAACTCATTCTCGGAATCGCCGCCGCCGCCACCATGGCCCTTTCCGGGCTGGCCTTCACGCCGGCCCCGGCGCAGGCCCTCGATTTCTCGATCACCTTCGGTACCGCTCATCCGCCGATCGTGCGCCATCATCATTATGATCCGCGCCCGGTGAAGCCGTCTCCGCGGGTCGCGCCGCGTCACGCGCCGGCCCCGCGCGCGCACCATCACGGAAAGCGCTATGACGATCATCGCGGCTGGCGCGATCGTGGCGGACACCATCGCCACTGGCGCGACCAGCGCCATGTTGCGCGCGATTGCCGCGTCGTCACGCAGCGTTACTGGGACGGGCGCCACTGGGTCACGGATCGCCGGCGCGTCTGCTACCGTTGAGGCGCGGCGCCACGCCCTTTCAACCGGATTTGCGCGCGGTGCCGATCGCATCGCGCGCACCGGCGCGCAGCATCCCCGTATCGGAGCCGATGGCGACGAGATCGAAACCCCTGGCGAGCAATTGCCCCGCTCGAGCGGCGTCCCCCGCATAGACGGCGATTTTCTTGCCGGCCTCGCGGGCGCGCGCCTGGGCATGGTCGAGCGCGCGCTCGACCTCCTGCGCCAGCGGATCGACCCGGCGCCCGTCCGACAGGGCGATGGAAAGGTCGGCGGGGCCGATGAAGATGCCGTCAATGCCGGAGATGGCGAGAATATCATCGACGATGGCGAGTGATTCGCGCGTCTCCACCATGGCGACGGCGATGGAAAAGCCGTTGGCTTCGGCGAAGTAATCCGCCGGGGCGAGGCCCGTGAGGCCGGTCGCGCCATGCGGCCCCCAGCTGCGTTCACCGGTCGGAGGAAACTTCATTGCCCGGGCGAAGGCCTGGGCATCCTCGATGGTGTTGATCATCGGCGCGATCACGCCCGAGACCCCGGCATCAAGCAGGCGGGAGGCGGAGGCGAAATCGCCCACAGGTATCCGCGCGATCATGGGTTTGCCGGCTGCGGCGATCAGCGGCAGCGCGCGCAGGCTTTGCGCCAGATCCACGACGCCGTGCTGCATGTCGAGGGTGATCGCGTCGAAATCCTCCTGCGCCAGCAGGCCGGCGATGGAGGGTTCGGGCAGGCCGCACCAGGCACTGAGCAGGGGTTTGCCTGCATCCAGGCCTTGTTTGAGGGCTGTGACCGACGACATGCTCATCCTCCCGGGTTACGCGCCTCTTTGGCTTTGTCGGCAGCTAAACCCGTGGAGCACCGGAAGGCGAGACGATTTTTTGCGCGGGCGGTTTGTTCGCCCGCGCAGATGCCCGATCAGGTGCCCTTCTGCACTTCCTCGGCGGCGCGCGCCAGGAGTGCCGCCATCTGCTCGCGAATCTGGCTATCGCTGACCGAGGCGTCGAGATCACCGCGCACCTTGCGGAAGACATCCTCGTCGCCCGGCTCCTCGAAATCCGCGAGCACGACGCTCTTGGCGTATTCGTCGGCATCGGTCCCGCTCTTGCCGAGTTTCTCGGCGGCCCAGAGCCCGAGCAGCTTGTTGCGCCGGGCCATGGCCTTGAAGCGCATCTCCTGATCATGGGCGAACTTGTTTTCGAAGGCCTTCTGCCGATCGTCGAAAGTCGTCATCGCGTTCCGTCCGTTTCCTTGACCTGCGGCACCCGGCGGCGCCGGTTTCTCGTGAATCGGGTATAGCCCCGCCTGCGCCGCCACGCCACCCGTGTCGTTGCGGATAGCAGTGCTGCCTGTCGAATTTACGGCCAGACGGCGCGTTTCATCCCGCCCCGCCGGTTTCCTTGCGACGCATCAGCAGGCGCAGGGGGTTGTAGACCAGCGTCACGTCCCCGTTCTGGCGCACGACCTCGTTGCGCGTGCGCACCAGCCCGCGATCGCCCTTCGAGGTCGGGCGGGCCTCGATCACGGTGGCGCGCACATGGATCGTGTCACCCACGAAGGTGGGGCCCTTGACGTCGATCTCGGCATTGAGGAAGGCAAGCCCCGTATGCTGCATCGAGGGCGCGACGAGGCCCTCCGCGAAGGTGTAGACCAGTCCGCCCGGCACCACCCGCTCGCGGATCGCCATGGCGTCGCGGTCGGCGGCATTGGTGAAAAGCTCTTCGGTGAACCAGGTCAGATTGACGAAATTGACCAGATCCGTCTCCGTGATGGTCCGCCGGTTCGACCGAAAGGTTGCGCCGAGCGGAACATCCTCGAAATAGAAACCATGTGCCAGTACCCCGAGATCCATACACTTTCTCCTTGATCATGATGATCCGGGCGGGGGCGCCCGGTCTCCTCAACTCAGTTCGGCGATCCGTCCATATTGCCCTGCGCGACGATACCGTCTGCGATCAGGGCTTTGATGCGCGCCGGATCGAACCCCCATTCCGCGAGCACCGCCGGGCCGTCGCGTCCCGGCTCGCGGGCCGGTTCGGGGGGCGCGGGGCGGCTGCGTGAAAAGCGCGGCTGGGGTGCAGGCTGGGTGACGCCGGCCACCTCCACGAAGCTCTCTCGCGCGCCGAAATGCGGGTGCAGCGGCGCCTCGCCGGCATCGAGCACGGGTGAAACGCAACAATCCTCGCCTTCAAACAGAGTTAGCCACTCTGCCCGTGGCTTCTCGCGAAAGCGCGCTGCGAGGATATTGCGCGCCCGCGGCCATTGCCTGGGATCGTCGAGATCGGGGAAGCTTTCCGGATCGAACCCCGTCAGGGTGAGCAGGCGATTGCGGAACTTTCGTTCGATCGGCGCGACGGCAAGCCACAGATCGTCGGCGCAGGGATAGACCGCGTAATGCGGCGCGCCACCGTCGAGCAGGCTCATCCCGCGTTCCGGCTTCTGGATGCCGGCGGCGCGCAGCCCGAAATAGGAGGCCATCAGCGTCGTCACTCCCTCGCTCATGGCGGTATCGACCACCTGACCGCGCCCGCTGCGGCTGCGCTCGAGCAGGGCGCAGACCATGCCGAAGGCCAGCATCAGCCCGCCCCCGGCGTAATCGCCGAGGAAATTCACCGGCGCCACCGGCGGGCCGCCGGCAGGCCCGATCGCAGAGAGCGCGCCGGCCAGGGCGATATAGTTGAGATCATGGCCCGCCTCCTGCGCCAGCGGCCCGTCCTGTCCCCAGCCCGTCACCCGGCCGTAGACGAGGCCCGGATTGCGCGCATGACAGATTTCCGGGCCGAGCCCCAGCCGCTCCATCACGCCGGGGCGGAAGCCTTCGATCAGGCCGTCGGCCCGGGCGACGAGATCGAGCGCGCAGGCCACGCCCTCCGGCGCCGTCAGATCGAGGGCAAGGTTGCGGCGGTTGCGGCGGGTGACGTCGCATGCCGGCGCGCGGGCAATGCCGATCTCGGCGGGAACCGGGCGCGCGATGCTGACGACTTCCGCCCCGAGATCGGCGAGGAGCATCCCCGTCATCGGCCCAGGCCCGATTCCGGCGAATTCGACGATGCGCAGGCCAGCAAGCGGGCCGGAGCCGTCATGCGTTGCTTCGCTCATGCTTCGCTCTCCCGCCAGGCGCGTTCCAGTGATTCGCGATGATCGGGATGGGCGATGGCGATCAGGGCCTGCGCCCGGGCTTCCTCGTCGAGCCCCCGCAACCGCGCCACACCGTATTCCGTCACCACGATATCGGTGTCGGCGCGCGCCAGGGTGACCGCATCGACGCGCGGTACGATGCGGCTGCGGCTGCCGCTGCGATCGGTCGCGCGTAGGGTGAGGATCGCCATGCCACCTTGGGCGCCCATCGCGCCACGGCTGAATTCGGCCAGCCCCCCGGTCCCCCCGACGCGTCGTCCCCCGATCCGCTCGGCATTGACCTGGCCGGAAAGATCGATCTCCAGCACGCTGTTGATCGCGACCATGCGGTCCTGCCGGGCGATCACGCCGCAGGCATGGGTATAGCGCGCGGGCATGAAGCGCAGGGCGGGATCCCCGGCGAGCCATTCCCGCAGGGGCGCATCGCCGAAGGCGGTGTTGGTGATGCCGAAGCCCGGATCGAGGCTCTTGCGGGCATGGGTCACGGCCCCACTGCGCATCAGGGTGACGAAGCCTTCGCCGATCACGCCGGAATGCAGGCCGAGATCGCGATGTCCGGTGAGCCGGGTGAGCACCGCATCGGGAATCGCGCCGATTCCGGTCTGCAGCGTGGCCCCGTCCGGGATCAGTTCTGCGACATGCCCGGCAATCGCCGCTTCCGCGCGCCCGATCGGCGCAGCGGGCAGGGCGACGAGCGGGGTATCCGAATCGATACGGGCGGTGATCGGCAGATCCGGTTCGATCTCGGCGCCGGGGCACCAGGGCACGTGCCGGTTCACCTCGATGATCACATGGCGGGCATGCCGGGCGGCGGCGAGGACGTAATCATTGGCGAAGGCCGCACAAAGTCGCCCGTCGCGCTCGCCGGCGAGAAGGAGCACGATCTCCGCGCGCATCTCGCCCATGGCGAAAGCCGCTTCGAGCGCGCCGTAATGCACCGGGTGGATCGCCAGCCGTTCTGCCGCCGCGAGTTCGGTTGCACGCCCCATGGCGGCGTAGCCGGCAAACCGCATCGCGGCGGGCGCGTTATGCGTGAAGGTGTCGTCGAAGAGCGGGCCGATGAAGAGCTCGACGGGTCGGGCTTCGCAGGCCGAAAGCAGGGCGCGCGCCAGCAATGGGGGCTGGGCGCAGCCCTGGCCGAGGAGAATGCGATCCCCCGCGCGCAGGCATGCGGCGATGCGGGCTGCCGCTTCGTCATGCTGCAAGCCTGCCGGCTCTGTCATCACGCCGGCCCGCTCAGTAGGATTTCGGCAGGCCCAGAACCCGCTCGGCGATGTAGCAGAGCACGAGCTGCGGGCTGACCGGGGCGATGCGCGGGATCATCACCTCACGCAGATAGCGCTCCACGTGATATTCCTTGGCATAGCCGAAACCGCCATGCGTCATCACCGCCTGCTGGCAGGCGTTGAAGCCGGCCTCGCCGGCGAGGTATTTCGCGGCATTGGCGGAGGCGCCGCAGGGCAGGCCCTGATCGTATTCCCAGGCCGAGCGCAGCACCATCAGCCATGCGGCTTCGAGCTCCATCCAGTTGGTGGCGAGTGGATGCTGGATCGCCTGGTTCTGGCCGATCGGCCTGCCGAAGACCTGGCGTTCGCGGGCATAGCCCGTGGCCCGCGACAGGGCCGCGAAGCCGAGGCCGATTGCCTCCGCGGCGATGAGGACGCGCTCCGGGTTCATCCCGTGCAGGATATATTCGAAGCCGCGCCCCTCCTCGCCGATCCGGTCCTCGACCGGGATCTCGAAACCCTCGATGAACAATTCATTCGAATCGACGGGCTTGCGACCCATCTTCTCGATCTCGCGCACGCTGATCCGGTCGCGGTCGAAATCGGTGTAGAACAGGCTCAGGCCATGGGTTGGGCGCGTCACCTCCTCGAGTGGCGTCGTGCGCGCGAGCAGCAGGATCTTGTCGGCGACCTGCGCGGTGGAGATCCAGACCTTCTGGCCATCGACGACATAGCGGTCGCCCTTGCGCACGGCGCGGGTGCGCAGCTGGGTGGTGGCGAGGCCGGTATTGGGCTCGGTGACGGCGAAGCAGGCCTTCTCCCGGCCCTCCAGCATCGGCGGCAGCATGCGCTTCTTCTGGGCCTCGTCGCCATGCACCACGACCGGGTTGAGGCCGAAGATGTTGATATGCAGGGCGGAGGCGCCCGACATGCCGGCGCCGGATTCGGCGATGGCGCGCATCATGATGGCGGCTTCGGTGACGCCGAGCCCGGATCCGCCATATTCGGTCGGAATGCAGATCCCGAGCCAACCGTCGCGGGCGAAGGCCTGGTAGAAATCATCCGGGAACCCGCCTTCGCGATCGCGCTTGAGCCAGTAATCGTCGCCGTAATCGGCGCAGATCCGCGTGATCGCCTCGCGGATCGCCTCCTGGTCCTCGGTCAATGCGAAATCCATCACGGTTCTCCTGTCGTCTCTGTCGGTGTTGCGTCTGCGGGCTGCTCCGGCAGGATGAGGGCGCCGGAGGCGGCGAGCGCGTCGATCAGCGCATCGTCGAAACCGGCGGCGAGCAGAATCTCGCGGCCATGCTCGCCGAGGCCCGGCGCGAGCCGCGTGACTTGCGAGGGGGTGTGCGAGAATCCGGCGGCGGGGCGCATGTCGTGCATCGCGCCTTCGGTCGGGTGCTCGACGCTGCGGAAGAAATCCAGCGCCGCGAGATGCGGATCATCCATCAGCGATGCGAGATCGTGCAGCGGCATGGCGGGGATATCCGCCTCGCGCAGCAGCGCCAGCCATTCGGCGCTGGTGCGCCCGGCGAAGATGCGGTTCAACTCCTCGTAGACATCGTCGATATGGGCGTTGCGGGAGGCGAAGTCGCGAAAGCGCGGATCGCGCTGCGGCAGGTCGGTCAGTCCGGTCGCCGCGAAGAAGCGCTCCCAATGCCCGTCCGTATAGATCAGCGCGCAGACATGCCCGTCCTTCGTGGCGTAGGGGCGGCGAAAGCGCGAGAGATGGCGCTGATAGCCGCCCTGATCGAGGGGAGGGTCGTAGGTCAGGCCGGACAGGTGATCGCTCATCACCATGTCGACCATGGTCTCGAACATGGGCACATCGACGCGCTGGCCCTCGCCCGTCTTCGCGCGGTGCACGAGCGCGGCGCAGATCGCCCCCATCGCCGCGAGGCCGACGACCCGGTCGGCGACGGCGCTCGCCACGTAGCGCGGCGTCCCGTCTCCGGCGCGTCCCATCAGCCAGGCCAGTCCGCAGCCGCCCTGGATCAGATCGTCATAGGCCGGTTGGGCGGCATAGGGGCCATCCTGTCCGAAACCGTAGATCCCGGCATAGACCAGGCCCGGATTGACCGCGCGCAGCGTGTCCCATGACAGGCCGAGCCGCGCCATGGCCTGCGGGCGGACATTGTAGACCAGCACATCCGCATCCCGCACCAGCGTGATCAGGGCGTCGCGTCCCTCGGGCTTTTTCAGATCGAGGCAGATGCTGCGCTTGTTGCGGTTCACGTTGAGATAGATCGCGCCCATGCCGGGCTGCCGCGCGGGCGCGATATGCCGGGTGACGTCGCCACCTGGCGCCTCCACCTTGATCACCTCAGCACCCATATCGCCGAGATGGCGGGTCGCATACGGCCCCATCAGGACGGAGGTCATGTCGATGACCCTGACGCCCGCAAGCGCTCCCATCATTGCCTCCCATAATGTGTTTTTTTCGACAGTGTGCCCCCGGCGGGCCTTATCGGATAGGCGCTGTGCGCTGTTGATTTGCTGAAACCGCCTGCCCATTCGCGAACGGAGACGCGTGGATCATGCCGGCTACACTCCCCGCAAAGCCATGCATGATCGGGAGGAAGAGGATGGCCAACGGCACGATCGCGACGATCGGTTTCATCGGGCTCGGCGTGATGGGTGAGCCGATCTGCGCCAATATGGCGCGCAAGCGCGGGGCGTCTGGCAAGGAGCAGAGCGGGGAGCGGATCATCGCTTTCGATCTCTCGCCCGCGCCGCTGGAGCGCCTCGCCGCCGATGGCGTCACGGCCATGGCCTCGATGGCGGCGCTTGCGGGCGAGGCCGATCTGATCATCCTGTCTTTGCCCGGTGGTCGCGAGGTCGAAAACGTCTGTCTGGCCGAGGGCGGGCTGCTCGAGACCGCACGTCCCGGCACGATCATCGTCGATACCTCGACGACGCCGGTCGATCTGACCCGCAGCCTCCATGAGCGCTTCGCCGCGCGCGACATCGTCTTCGTCGATGCGCCCGTCGCGAGGACGCGGCAGGCCGCGCGTGAGGGCAAGCTCAGCATCATGGTGGGGGCGACGCCGGAGATGTTCGAGCGGCTGCGCCCCTATCTCGAGACGGCGGGGTCCGACGTCACCCGCTGCGGCGAGATCGGCTGCGGCCAGATCGTGAAGATCCTCAACAACATGATCCTCTTCCAGAACGTGGTCGCTCTCGCCGAGGCGATCAGCATCGGCGGCGCTTCCGGCATCGATGAAGCGGTGCTGCTGGAAACCATCGCCAAGGGCTCGGGCGACAGCTTCGCCCTGCGCAATCACGGCATGAAGGCGATGCTGCCCCGGGTATTTCCCGAGGATGCCTTCTCCACCGAATACGCGCTCAAGGACAACAGCTACGCCCTCGCGCTCGCCGAGGCGGCGGGGATCGATGCGCGCGGCGCGCGGCTCGCCCGCACGCTGATGGAGGAATCGCGCGATGCCGGGAACGGCAAGGCCTATTTCCCGGCCCTGATCAGGCTGATCGAGGCGCGCCGAAACGGCGGCTGATCCGTTCGCGCAGCCGGGGTTCCACCTCCGGATTGACGAGCCGGGGCGGGATCTCGCCCCGGGCCGTGGCGATGAAGGCCTCGGCCGCCATGCGGGCAACCCGGTCGCGGCTCTCATGCGTCACCCCGGCGGTATGCGGGCTCGCGATCACGCGCGGATGCGCCAGCAGCGGATGATCGTGCGGCGGTGGTTCCCGCTCCCAGACATCGAGCCCCGCCCCGCCCAGATGCTCGCGCGCCAGCGCCGCATGCAGGGCGCCCTCGTCATGGATGCCGCCGCGCGCGGTGTTGACGAACAGCGCTTCGGGCCGCATCTCGTCGAAGAAGCGTGAATCGAGCATGCCGCGCGTCGTCGCATTCAGCGGGCAGTGGACCGAGATGATATCCGCCTCGCGCAGCAGGGTCGCCCGATCGACCTTCTCGCCACCGCGTGCAGCGATCGTCGCCGCGTCGAGCAGCGGATCGTCGGCGAGCACCCGGCAGCCGAAGACCCGGAGCAATTCGGCGACGCGGGTCCCGATCCGGCCGATCCCGATCAACCCGACACAGCGCCCGCTGAGTTCGCGCCCGAGAAAGACGTCACGCTCACGCACCGCGCCCGCCCGCATGGCCGCCTCGCTCTCGGGGATGCGCTTGAGCAGGGTCAGGATCATGCCGAGCGTATGCTGCGCCACCCCCTCGGCATTGCCGCCCGCCTGGTTGACCACGCCGACGCCCGCCGCCGTGCAGGCCTCGACATCGATGGTGTCATAGCCCGCACCATAGCTCGCGGCGACGAGGAGATCGGGCATCTGCGCCAGCAGTTTTGGCCCCAGATGCCAGCGCAAGGGCAGCTCATCGCGCGAGGCCATGACGTAATAGCCCTCGCTGCGGGAGAGCGTTGTGGCGATCGCCGCAGCGTCATCGTCCAGGGTCAGCCGGGTCAGCGCGATCTCCGGTGCAGCCTGCGCGACATCGACGAAGCTCGGATAGATCGGCGGATGGATATAGCTGAGGGCAAGGGGCGGGGACATCGTCAGGGGTCATCCTTCATCAGGTATTGGCGGGGCGCTGCGGCCCTATTGCTCGACCTTCTCGGAGCGCAGGGCCGGCACGATCCAGAACTGGATCAGGCCGAGCAGGGTGGCGAGCGCGGCAAGCGAAAAGCCGGCGACATAATCGCCGGTAAGGTCGTGCATCAATCCCGAAAGCCAGGAGCCGAGCCCGGCTCCGAGGCCAAGGCCGAGGGTGATCAGGCCATAGGCCGTGCCGATTCCGCCGGCGAAGAGCCGGGCCGTCATGGTCGAGACGATCGGCCCGCGCGAGCCCATCACGATGCCGAACACGATCACGAAGACGGTCAGAAGCGGCAGGGCCGGATAATAGGGCAGCGCGAGCAGCAGGCCGATTCCGGCAAAAGTCATCAGGAAGCTGAAGGTGACGACCTTGCGCCGGCCCAGCCTGTCGGCGAGCCAGCCGGAGAGCGCCACGCCGGCGACGGACAGCATGCCCAGAAAGCCGAAGGCGGTTGCCGCCGTGATCGGGGCGAAGCCCGCCTCGACCATGAAGGCGATGGCCTGGGGCGTGACCGCGTAGATGGCGAAGGCGGTGAAAAAGAAGACGCCGAACAGGCCCCAGAAGCCTCCGTCGCGCAACAGGCGTTTCAGGGGCCAGGGATGTTCCTTCTGCCGTGCGGCATGGCGCCGGGCCTCGGCTTCGCCGGCGGGGCCGGCCATGATCCGCCGCCAGGGCAGCAGCATCAGGACGAGGAGTGAGAGCACCGCGAATCCGAGCGTCGTATAGGCGAAACGCCAGCCGCCATGATCCACCAGCGCCTGGGCCGCGGGAACGATGACCAGCGTTCCGCAGCCGAATCCGGCATAGGTGATCCCCATCGCCGTCGAGAGGCGCCCGTCGAACCAGCGTCCGACCAGTGCCGCCGCCGGCACCATGCCGAGCGCCGCGACGCCGATTCCGCCGAGCACGCCGATGCTCAGATAAAGCTGCCAGAGCTCGTCGATCTGCCCGGCGATCAGGTTCGCCCCGCCGAGACTGAGGATGCCGATCGTATAGACGGCGCGCGCGCCGAGGCGGTCGGTGAGAATGCCCATCACCGGTGCGGCGAGGCCGTGCGCGATCATGTAGATCGAGTAGATGCCCGTCAGCTGACCGCGCAGCCAGCCGTACTCCGCTTCGAGCGGCAGCAGAAACACGCCATAGGTCTCGCTCACCCCGCGCGCAGCGAAGTTGAACAGGAAACACAGTCCCACGACGAGAAGGGCGATCGAGTTCGTTTTCATGGTTGCGCTGCGAGCATAGGCCGGGCTCATGGTTGAGGAACTTGGAATTTCTGCAAGCCGCAAATGTCTTCACGACACGAAAACAAGTGCTTGCAAGGCCATTGCCGAAACAAAATTGTTCTGTAACACTAATCTCCTTACCTCCCGTAGGGGAAGGTATGTAATGTTGCGATGCAATATTTGCGCTGCAAAATAAATCCTGCGAGGGGATCTGAAGCGGGAAAATCAAAAACGTCCAGGGAGGAATTCATGATCAGAACCAGCACCTCAATCATCGCGCTAGCGGTGGCTTTCACGTTCGGCGGCCAGGTCACGACGCCGACGCCGGCGCAGGCACAGACCGTCGAGGGTCCGCGCGTCGCCTGGGATCTCTCGACCTGGGGCGCGCCGCGCGCCTTCACCGAGGGCATTGAATACATCGCCGAGCAGGTCGATGAGCGCACCGACGGCCAGTTCACGATCACGATCCATTATGCCGAGGCGATTTCGCCCGCGCGTGAAAACCTCGACGGGCTTCAGATCGGCGCTTTCGACATGGCCCAGATCTGCGCCTTCTACCATCCCGGCAAGAATCCGCTCCTGGTCGGGCCCGACCTGCCGTTCCTGCCGATTCCCGATCTCGACGTGAAACAGGCCGTGACGGACGCCTATTTCCAGCATCCGGCGGTGGTCGCCGAGATGGAGCGCTGGAACGCGAAGCTCCTGTTCGATAACCTCCTACCGCAATACGAGTTCTTCGGGGTCGGCAACCCGCCGCGTGAGCTCGAGGACTGGAGCGGCATGCGCGTGCGTACGCCGGGTGGTATCGGGCGCGCCATGTCGCTGCTCGGGGCGGTGCCGACCACGGTGCCGGCGCCGGAAGTCTATACCTCACTCGATCGCGGCCTGCTCGACGCGGCCTCGTTCCCCTATACCTACTCGCACATCTCGTACGGTCTGCACGAGATTTCGGACTGGCACACGGCCAACATGTCGCCCGGCTCGGCCGTTTGCCCGACCCTCGTCTCGATCGATTCGTGGAACGCGCTTCCCGATCAGTATCGTGATCTCATGGAAGAGGTCATGCCCGATGCGATCGAGCACCTGAAGGGCGCCTATGCCGCGGCGGACGAGGAGAACTTCCCGATCATGCGCGAACAAGGTCTCGAGCCGATCGAATATACCGATGAGCAGCTCGCCCAGTTCCGCGAAGTCGGTGCACAGCCGATCTGGGAGGAGTGGGCGGCAGAGCAGGAAGCCGCCGGTCGCCCGGGTGAAGAGCTGGTTCAGCTGATTCTGGATACGGCGGAAGCCGCCCAGAACTGAGTGACGCCACCTCGCAAGCCGGGGCGCCCGTACGGTGAGAACCGTCGGCGCCCCGGCATTTTCAGCCTTTTGTATCCTGATCAGGTGGTGTGGACGCCATGCAACTCGACAGTACGAATCCGCCCTATGGGGGTGGTCTTCTCGGCTTTTGTGACCGCGCCTATGCGCGGGTCGAGAACGCCCTCAATTTCGTCGCGGCATTCTTCATCTTCTTCCTGATGATGATGGGCGTGACGGAAGTCATCGCCCGACGTCTGCTTGGGATTCCGATTCCGGGCCATATCGACATCGTCGAGATCATCATGGTGACCTTCGCCATGCTGGGTATCGCCTATTGCCAGCGCCAGGGCGGCCATGTGCGCATGGAAATTCTCGTGGCATCCCTGCGCGGGCGCGCCATGTGGCTGCTCGAATTGTTCGGCGTGCTCGTGGCGCTGTTCCTCGTCACCTACCTGATCCAGGGCAGCTGGGCGCATTTCATGCGCGCCTGGAGCATCGGTGATTCGACCCTCGACATCGAGATCCCGACCTGGCCCTCGAAGCTGCTGGCGCCGATCGCGCTGGCTGCTCTGTGGCTGCGCCTGCTGATCCAGGTCTGGGCCTATATCCGGCTCGTCATCTATCCCGATGCCCCTCCGCTCGCCATCCCGGTCACGAAGGGGGTCTACGACCAGGCCCGGGAGGAAGCCGCCGCGGCGGCGAAGCTCGGCGATGTCGATCTGCGTGCCGAAAGTGGCGAACCGAAACAAGACGACAAGAGCGGCAATGACCGCCGTGGGGGAGAAAGCTGATGGATCCGTTGATGGTTGGGCTGCTCGGTGTCATCGCCGTCATCGCCCTCGTGGTTCTGGGCGTGCGCGCCGCCTTCGCAGCCGCGATCGTCGGCTTTCTCGGGATCGTCGCGATTCGCGGCTGGGGCACGGCGATCGGCATTGCCGGCATGATCCCGCATTCGCAATCGAGCTATTACGGCCTGAGCGTCCTGCCGATGTTCATCCTGATCGGCTTTCTGGCCTTCTATGCCGGATTGACGACGGGGGCTTTTCGCGCCGCGCGCGCCTGGCTCGGCTGGGCACCGGGAGGATTGGCGACCGCGACGGTCTTCGCCACGGCGGGTTTTGCCGCGGTGTCGGGGGCGAGCACGGCCACGGCGGCGGTGTTCTCGCGCATTGCCATCCCGGAAATGCTGCAATACGGCTACAACAAGCGCCTCGCGGCGGGTGTCGTCGCCGCCGGCGGCACGCTTGCTTCGCTGATTCCGCCCTCGGCGATCCTGGTGATCTACGGGGTCATCGTGGAACAGTCGATCGGGCGCCTGCTGCTGGCGGGCTTCATTCCCGGGATCCTCTCGGCGATCATCTATGCGCTGGTGATCACCGGCTGGGTGATGATCAATCCCAAACTCGCGGGCAAGGTCCCCTCCGTCGATTGGGGCGAGCGCTTCCGTTCGCTCGTCGGCGTATGGCCGCTCTTCGCGGTGATCTTCATCATCCTCGGCGGCGTCTATTTCGGCTGGATGACGCCCACCGAGGCGGGTGCCATGGGCGCCTTCGTGGTGCTGATGCTGGCCGTCGCGCGCGGCAACATGCAGCTGATGGATCTCAAGGAGGCGCTTTACGAGACCTCCAAGCTGACGGTGATGATCTTCACCATCATCTGGGGCGTGATGATCTTCGTGCGCTTCCTCGGTTTCACCGGGCTGCCGCGCGAATTCGCGCTCTGGATCGCGAGCCTGCCTTACGATCCGATCGTGATCCTGCTGTTCATCCTGCTCGCCTACGTCATCCTCGGCATGTTCATGGATGCGATCGGGATGCTGCTGCTGACGCTGCCGGTGGTCTTTCCTGCCGTGATGGCGCTCGGGTTCGATCCGATCTGGTTCGGCATCATCCTGGTGAAGATGGTCGAGATCTGCCTGATTACCCCGCCCATTGGGCTGAACTGTTTCGTGGTGAGCGGGGTCAGACCGGATATTCCGTTGCAGGACATCTTCAGGGGCGTCACGCCGTTCTTCATCGCGGACGTGATCACCATCGCCTTCCTGATCGCCTTCCCCGGCCTGGTGCTGTTCCTGCCCAACATGATGCTGGGATGAAAAAAGGGCGCCCGCTGAAAGGCGGGCGCCCTGTCCGTTGCTGCTTTCGCCTGATGCGCCCCGGGCTGCGTCAGGCGAATGCGTTTTCGAGCACCTTTCGCTTCTCCGCCTCGTCGCGGGCCGGGTAGCCCGGAGCCGGGGTCGCAGCCGCATCGCGCGAAACGAAGCTCCAGGGGCGATCCGGTGTCAGGGCATGAAGCTGCGGCGCGAGCCAACGCCCGGGGCCCATATTCTCAGGCTCCTCCTGCACGAAGCGGAGCGTGGCCTGCGGATGGGCCGCGAGCGCCTTTGCCAGCTCCGCCTGCGGGAAGGGGTAGAGTTGTTCGAGGCGGATCACGGCCACCTCGCCTTCACGCCCGAGCCGCGCGCGTTCCGCTTCAAGCTCATAGGCGATCTTGCCCGAGCACAGCAGCACCCGCTTCGCGCCTTTGCCGGTCATGCCGTCCGCAATCACCGGCGCGAAGCCCGTGCCCGTTTGGAAATCCCGCAGGGGCGATACGGCAGCGCGGTGGCGCAGCAGGGCTTTCGGCGAGAGAATCGCCAGCGGCTTGCGGAAGGGGCGATGAATCTGGCGGCGCAGGCAGTGGAAGTAATTCGCCGGCGTCGAGGGATTGGCGACCTGGATATTGCCCTTCGCACAGGCAGCGAGCAGCCGCTCCGGCCGTCCGGTCGCATGATCGGGCCCGCCGCCGTCGAGCCCGTGCGGCAGCAGCATGACAAGGCCGGAGGAGCGCAGCCAGCGATCCTCGCCGCAGCTGATGAACTGGTCGAACACCGCCTGCGCGATGTTCAGGAAATCGCCGAACTGCGCCTCCCAGATCACCAGCGGATCCGGATCCGCGAGACTGTAGCCGTATTCGAAGGCGAGCACGCCGTATTCGATCAGCGGTGAGTTGATCACCTCCGCGCGTGCACCGAGCCCGTCGAGGATGCAATGGCATCGACCGCCCGCATCGTGGAGTATGAGATGGCGCTGGGTGAAGGCGCCGCGCGGCGTATCCTGCCCGCCGAGCCGGATCGGCGTCCCTTCGCGGGCGAGGCTGGCGAGCGCGAGTGCTTCGGCGAAAGCCCAGTTGATCGCGCCGTCTTCCGTCATGCTCTCGCGCCTTTGCGCGAGAAAGCGCGCGAGCTTCTCGGCGAGGACGAAGCCTTCGGGCGGTGTGGTGATCGCCTCGGCGAGAGCGGTGAGGTCGTCGAGATCGAGCCCCGTCTCCACCGGCTCTAGCATGCGCGCTTCGTCGGCCAGGGAAAAGCCGTCCCACAGGCCTTCGAACGCGTCGGCGCGGTTGGGCTCGTAACCCGCGATGCCCTCATGCGCGGCGGCGAGTTCCGCGCGAAGCGCCTCGCCCGCCGCATCGGCTTCCTCGCTCCCGATATCCGCCTCCGCCAGCCTTTGCGCATAGAGCGCACACACGCCGGGTCGGGCATCGATCGCCTGGTACATGCCGGGCTGGGTGAAGCGGGGTTCGTCGATTTCGTTATGGCCGTTGCGACGATAGCAGACCAGATCAATCAGGATATCGCTGTGGAAGCGGGCGCGGTAATCGGCGGCGATGCGCGCGGCGCGCCAGACGGCATCAGGATCGTCGCCGTTTACATGGATCACCGGCGCCTCGATCATCTTCGCCACATCGGTGCAGTACCGCGCCGTGCGGCCCTCGCCCGGGGTGGTGGTGAAGCCCAGCTGGTTGTTGACGACGACGTGGATCGTGCCGCCGACGCCATAGGCGTCGAGGCCCGATATCTGCATCAATTCGGCGACGATCCCCTGCCCGGCGAAGCTGGCATCGGTATGGACCAAAAGCGGCAGCACGGCATCGACGCCTTGGCGCGCCTGTTTCGCCCGGGCGCGCCCGAGCGTCACGCCGCCGACCACTTCGAGATGCGACGGGTGCGGCGAGAGTGATATGTGCAGGCTGCGTCCGCCGATCTCGCGCGTGCCGCTATGGCCGAGATGGTAGGGGACGTCCCCCGCCATATCGAGCGCGGTCGACAAGGGCGCCGCGCCCTTCACCTCGGCGAGCAGCGGCAGGAACGGCTTGCCGGCGACGAGTCCGGTCAGCACCAGCCGCCCGCGATGCATGCCGCCCATCACCGCCTCACGGATCCCGTGATCGAGGCTCGTGGCCAGAATGGTTTCAAGTGCAACGATAAAACTGTCGCCGCCCTCGATGCCGAAGCGCTTCGCCGTGGGAAAGCGCTTTGCCATGAAGCCTTCGAAAACCTCCACCCGCTTCAGGATCGTCAGGATCTCCCGCCGCGTCCCGGCATCGGGTTGCGGGCCCGTCTCGGCGCGCTCGAACAGCCAGGCGCGGCGCTGCGCATCGCCGACATGGTCGATTTCGAAACCGAGCGCAGATCCGTAGATCTCGCGCAGGGCGCGATAGCGTGGATCATCGGCGCACAGGCCATGGAAGGCGGGATCGAGTTCGGGATGGCCGGGAGGCTCGGCCAGTTCCAGCGGATCGAGCCTCGCCGCGAGGTGTCCGTAGCGCCGCCAGGCATTGCGCAGGGCGGCTGCACGCAGGGCGTCTGCGGATTCGTCCCCGGCAGGGGCGAGGGGCGCGTGCGGATCCGTCTCACCAAGCTGGGCGAAGTAGCGCGCCCAGTCGCGTGGCACGTCATGCGGATCGGCGAGAAAGCGGCGGTACAGCGCTTCGAGCGCACCGGGGTCGCCGATATGGGGCGCAGCGAAAGGGCGGTTCATCCTGCGTCATCCCCGGCCAGAGGCACATCCGCGCGCGGGGGCAGGGGCGGCGAATAGACGATCAGCAGCTTCAAGGGCGTGTCGCCGGTCGCGATCACCTCGTGGACGGTGCCCGGTGGAATGCGCACGACGCTGCCCGGTCCGCAGGCGCGCGGCGGGGCGTCGTCGAGACGGATCTCGGCATGTCCTTCGAGCACATACATGGCCTGGAACTCGACATCATGGTGATGCGCATCGGCGACGCCGCCGGGGGCGATCTCGCCCAGAACCATCTCGAAGCGCCCGCAGGCGTCTCGTTCCACGAGCCGGACATTGCGCGTGCCGGAATGGCCCGGCGGCGCATAGGCGGGCAGGTCGTCGATATGCGTGATCAGATCCATGAAATCCTCCTCGGCAGCATGGTCGTTACCGTTCTTTTTCGTTGCGGATACAGTAGTGAGCGGCCAAACCCCGTGTCATCAGTGGCTTTTGCCAAAGCCTGCTGCGTACTGCGCCATCGATACCAAGGCCGGAATGGGCCTTGCGCGCATTTACGCTTCTGAGCCGGGCCTCTAGGCTTTCTCGATGAAACGGGATCACGACACGATCAGGATCGGCAGCGGCGCCGGCTTCAGCGCCGACCGGATCGATCCGGCCCTGAACCTGATCGAGCACGCTGAGCTCGACTGGATCGGATTCGAATGCCTCGCCGAGCGCACGCTCGCCATGGCGCAGGTGACGCGCAACGCCGATCCGGCGAAGGGCTATGACCGGTTTCTCGAGGCGCGGCTCGATGCCTGCCTGCCGGCGCTCGCGCGCAACAAGGTGCGCATGATCACCAATATGGGCGCGGCCAATCCCGCCGCAGCCGCAGCGCTCGCAGCCGCGATGGGCGCCCATGTCGCCTGGATCGAGGGGGACGACGTGCGCCATCTCCTCGACGATGATACCCGCCTCGCCGATATCGACGCCACGATATGCGAGATCGAAGCCCCGTTGATTTCGGCCAATGCCTATCTCGGCGCCGAGCAGATCCTGCCCGCGATCGAGACCGGGGCGGATCTCGTCATCACCGGGCGTGTGGCGGATCCCGCCCTGTTTCTCGCGCCCGCGATCCATGCTTTCGGCTGGGCGCTCGACGACTGGCCGCGCCTCGGTGCCGGGACGCTGGCGGGCCATCTGCTGGAATGCGCCGGCCAGGTCACGGGCGGTTATTTTCCCGATCCGCCGGTCAAGACCGGGCCCGGCCTCGACGCCGCCGGCATGGCGGCGCTGGGTTTCCCCTTCGCCGATATCGGCCCCGACGGTGATTTCGTCATCGCCAAGCGCCCGGAGGATGGCGGCATCGTCGATCTGCGCACGGTGAAGGAGCAGATCCTCTACGAAGTGCATGACCCGTCGCGCTATCTCACCCCCGATGTCACGGCAGATTTCTCCGGGGCGCGGCTGGAGGAACTCGGGCCGGACCGGGTGCGGGTTTCAGGCGGCGGCGGGACCGCGCGCCCGCAGACGCTGAAGGTCACCGCGGCCTTCGACGGCGGTCTGGTGGCAGAAGCCGGGATCTCCTATGCCGGCCTCGGCGCCGCAGACCGCGCCAGGCTGGCCGCTGACATCCTGCGGCTTCGCCTGCGCGACATCCCCGATCTGCGCATCGATCTGATCGGGCTGGCTTCGCTGCACGCCTCCCATCAGGAGAGCGCGGCTGCCTCCGGTCGTGCGAGCGGTGAGGCGCGCGACGTGCGCGTCCATGTGGCCGCGCGGGTGGCCGATCAGCGCAAAGCCGAGCGGGTTCTGTGGGAGGTCGAGGCGCTCTATACCAACGGTCCGGCAGGTGGCGGCGGGGTGCGCGGGCAGGTCCGCCGCTCCTTCTTCACCCATGACGTCTATCTGCCGCGCGAGATGATTCGGCTCGAGACGGGAGAGCTGCGGCCATGAGTGACCACGTTGCGCTGCGATTGCTCGCCCATGCCCGCGCCGGCGACAAGGGCAACACGTCGAACATCGCCGTCTTCGCGCACAACCCGGCCCATTACGCGCATCTGTGCGAGACGCTCACTGAAGACGCCGTGGCCGGCGCGCTTGCGGGCATCGTCCATGGGCAGGTAACGCGCTACCGCGTCGATAATCTGCATGCGCTGAATTTCGTCATCACCCAGGCGCTCGAGGGCGGTGTGAACGGCTCGCTCAATCTCGACAGTCACGGCAAGAGCTGGAGCAGCCTGCTCCTGTCGATGCCCGTCCCGCCCCCGCCGGGCTGGAACGGCTGACGCGTCGTCGCGCCAGCCGGTTGCGGGTTTCGGCTCGCCCTTAGATCTTGGCGAATTTGGCCAGCGCTTCGCGGAAGCTCAGGCCCTTTTCCAGCTCCTTCACCGCCTGGTCGTCGTCGGCGGCATAGCGCGTCGCCAGCGCCGTAACCTCGGCTGCGTGTTCCACGGGAATGCACAGGACGCCCGTCCCGTCAGCGACGATGATGTCGCCGGGACGCACCCGCACGCCGCCGCAGCTGATCGTCTCGTTGATCGCCTCGACCCGGATGCGGGTCTTGCCCGGGGTCGGCACGACATGGCGGGCATAGATCGGGAAGCCGAATTCGACGATTTCCTCACGGTCGCGGCAAGCGCCGTCGACGATCATCCCGGCGATTCCCTTCACCTTTGCCGCATAGGAGGCCATGCCGCCCCAGGTCGAGACCGGGTGTCCGCCATTGTCGATCACGACGACATCGCCCGGCCCCGCCGCCTCGATGATGTGTCCGACCTTGAAATCCTCCACCGGGAAACTGCCCTTGGGCGCGGTGATCTCGCGGGCGGTGACGGCGCGCCCGACACAGCGCAGGCCGGGTGCCACGGCATTGAGACCGAGCATCACCCCGTCAATGCCCAGATCATCCAGCGCATTGGCCAGGGTGGGCGTGTTGAGCGCCTTCAGTTCTTCGATGGTCTGCGCGAGCGTATCGTCTCGCGACGTGTCCTGCATCTATGGCTCCTCCCGGTGATCGTTTCGCGAAA
>LFIK01000684.1_pt1 | contig 25790 bp, 23 predicted proteins | sample 643401 | NCBI WGS metagenome assembly LFIK01 (sample SAMN03777447, study PRJNA286221) | soda lake metagenome | biome: soda lake; feature: Kulunda steppe; material: water; isolation source: sample T5-Br brine of Lake Tanatar-5 | place: Russia: Kulunda steppe | collected 2010-07
CGGACTGCGACTGCCGGATGCAACCCTGCCTCCTGCCCGGGGCTCCAGCCATGAACAGGATTGCCTGCGGGCGCTGGCTCTGTGTGGCGACCCGGCCGGTGACCACTGATGCCGGCCCGCACCTTGCCGCGCGGGACGCTGTTCTGGCCGCTGGTGCTGGTGCAGGCGCTGGTGCTTGCGCCTCACCTGCTGCGCGTGCCCCTGTGGATAGGCCTGTTCTGGCTGATCTGTGTCGGTTGGCGGGCTGTTGCAGGGCGCCAGGGCAGCCCCGCGCCGGCGACCTGGCTGAAGGCGGTACTGGTGCTGGTGGCAGCAGTGGTGGTGGGGGTAGAGCACGGTTTGCATTTCCGGCTTGATCCAGCCGTGGACATGCTGCTGCTGGCGTTTTCACTGAAGCTGCTGGAACTGCGGCAGCGGCGTGACGCACGCGTGCTGCTGTTGCTGGGCTACTTCGTGCTGGCGGCCCAGTTCCTCCACGAGCAGTCGATGGCGATGGTGGCCTGGCAGCTGGGGGCGTTCATCCTGCTCACCGCAGGGCTGGTCCTGCTGCAGGCCGACGACGCCGCTGGCGGCCGTGACCTGCGCTTGCCCGCCATGCCGACCGGGGCCGGCCTGGGCACTGCAACGGTGCTGGTAGTGCAGGCGCTGCCGCTTGCCGTGCTGCTGTTCATCTTCTTTCCTCGCATCGATCCGCTCTGGGCTGTGCCTTTGCCGGACAGCGGAGCGCGCACCGGGCTGTCCGAGACCATGACGCCCGGGCAGGTTGCGCGGCTGGGGCAGTCACGGGCGCTGGCATTCCGGGTGGAGTTCGAGGATGAGGCGCCGGAACCCGCGCAGCTGTACTGGCGGGTGATGACCTACCTTCACTATCAGGATGGCAGCTGGAGTCAGGCCGACCTGGCCGAGCATGAAGACTCGGCGGTGGTGTGGCCGGATGATGGCGAACCCGTACCGGACTGGCTGCAGCCCGTGCTGCGATCGCATCCGCAGGTGCGTTACAGCGTGCTGGCAGAGGCGAGTCGCCAGCCCTGGCTGATCGCGCTGGACGTGGGACGGTCGCAGCATCGGGATATCGGCACGGGGCGTGACTTCCGGCTGTTGCATCGGGAGCCGCTGCGGCAGCGCCTGCGCTATGACGCGGCCGCCGTGGTGTCACCCATGGACCCGGATCCACCTGGCTGGCTGCAGATGCTGGCATTGCAGCTGCCCGAGGGGGCCAGTCCGCGGGCGCGTGCCTGGGGCGAGGCGCTGGGACAGGAATATCGGGAGCCGCAGGCCATCGCCCGTGCCGTGCTGGCCTGGTTTGAAGACCAGCCGTTTCATTACACGCTGACACCCGCGCCGCTTGACAGCGATCCGGTGGATCGCTTCCTGTTCGAGACGCGGGAGGGGTTCTGTGCGCACTATGCGGGCGCATTCGTGTTCGTGATGCGTGCTGCCGGTGTGCCTGCGCGCGTCGTGGCAGGCTATCATGGCGGCGAACGCAATCCCGTCGGCAGCCACTGGCTGGTGCGTCAGTCCGATGCCCATGCATGGGCAGAACTGTGGCTGCCTGAATCCGGCTGGGTCCGCGTTGACCCGGTGACTGCGGTGGCGCCCGGTCGCATCGAACATGGCGCGACCGGCTATCTCGGCGGGTCTGATGGTGCCGATGGCGATGGTTCGGCAGAGTCCCGCTGGTGGCGTCAGGGCCTGTTGCTGGATGCCTGGTTCATGCTTGAAATGCTTGAACACCGCTGGAACCTGTTCGTGCTGGATTACGATGGTCGGCGCCAGTGGCAATTGCTGGAGCGCTGGCTGGGCCAGGTCACGCCGCTGCGTGTGCTGGGGGCGGTGCTGGTCGGGATGGGGCTGGCGCTGTTCTGGGTCATGCTGGCGTGGTGGCCCATGCGCTGGCAGCAGCGCCTGCCACCGGTGGTTCGTCTGGATCGGGCATTGCGGCGGCTGGGGCGACGTCGGGGCGTACCCAGGCTGTCGGGCGAGAGCTCGGCCGCCCACGCACGACGCCTGGCGCTGGTGGCGCCGGTGCGCCTGCGGCCGGTCGTGATCGAGCTGGGCGAAGGGCTGGAGCAGGCCCTGTACCAGCCTGGTTCGGCGAACGCAGGCGTCGCGCGGGCCCGGCGGGCCTGGCGACAGTTGCGCTGGCAATGGTGGTGGCCGGGATGGCAGCAACAGGAGCGAGCATGGAGGCGAGGGTGACTGACCGCACTGACACTCCGGGCGCGCTGCGTACGCGTACACCCTGCGTGGGGCGTTGCTCCACGACCTATGGCGATCTGGTGTGTCGTGGCTGCAAACGCTTTGCTCACGAGATCGTGCAATGGAACCAGTATGATGCAGCGACTCGCCACGCGGTCTGGCAACGGTTGCTGCAGTTGCGAGACCAGGTCGTGGCCGGGCGCCTGGAGGTGGTGAACGATGCTCTGCTGCGAAGCCAGCTGGCGCGCCATCGCATCCGTGTGGCAGATGACGACAGCGCTGCGTCGTGCGTATATCTGCTACTGCGGCGTGGCGCACCACACATGCGCCAGCTGCAGGCCTACGGGCTGCGGGCGCTGCCCGAATACGTGCACCTGTCTCCGCGCGAGCTGCTGGATCTGATCGATGCGGATTATCAGCGCCTGTCAGAGGCCCATCTGGAGCGCTACTTTCAACAACCGCTGGCAGGAGGTTCAACTTGAGCAGAGCAGGGCGACAGCCATTCAGTCTGGAGGCGGCGCTGGCTGAAGTGCGGGCATTCCTGCCCTGCGCAACACCAGCGGCGTGGGTGGAGGCGGCCAGTCAGCACACCGATGTGTTGCTGATCGATCATGCCAACTGCGAACGCAAGGCGGCAGCCACGGCCATGTCGACCCTGTTCCGTCATGATGGCGTGCCCGGGCTGGCCCAGGCCATGAGTCGCCTGGCGAGAGAAGAGCTGCGTCATTTCGAGCAGGTGATGGCCCTGATCCAGCGGCGCGGCATTCGCTGGCGGTCCCTGTCTGCAAGTCGCTATGCCGGCGGGTTGCGCGCGGCCATGAGCCAGCGCGAGCCGTTGCGCCTGCTCGATCTGTTGCTGTGCGGTGCGCTGGTGGAGGCGCGTTCCTGTGAACGCTTCGCGGCACTGGTGCCGGTGCTGGATGATGAGCTGGCGCGCTTCTATCAGCGGCTGCTGGCGTCGGAAGCGAGGCATTATCTGGTCTACATGGAGCTGGCAGCACAGGTGGTGCCCGACGCCGCACTGCGGGCCGAGCGACTGGACGCGCTGCGTGTCATCGAACGAGATCTGGTGTTGCAGCCGGATACCAGCTTGCGCTTCCACAGTGGCCCGCTGCAGGGCCACGAGCAACAGTCAGGCCAGCATGGGTCGGACGACAGCGAGGTGCGGACGGGAACCTGACCGCCACCAGGGCCGCCCGGGCGACGCTGGTCCCGTTATGGCGGCGTGGTGTTCAGTCGTTGGCGTGGTCTCGCATGATCGCCGCCTGCACGGTGTTCTCGAGCAGTGCTGCCACGGTCATCAGGCCGACTCCGCCGGGCACGGGCGTGATCCAGGCGGCCCGATTGCGCGCCGCCTCGAACTCCACGTCGCCGGTCAGCCGCCCATCTGGCAGACGATTGATGCCCACGTCGATGACGATCGCACCCTCCCTGATCCAGTCGCCGCGCACCAGTCCCGGTCGGCCCGCCGCAGCAATCACGATGTCGGCCCGGCGCACGTGGCGCTCGGTATCGCGCGTGAACTTGTGCGCGGTCGTGACCGTGCAGCCAGCCAGCAGCAGTTCCAGTCCCATGGGCCGGCCCACGTGATTGGAGGCGCCGACGATGGTGGCGTCCAGACCACGGATGGGTACGCCGGTGTGGGCCAGCAGCGTCATGATGCCCTTCGGTGTACAGGAGCGCAGCACCGGTCGGCGCTGGGCCAGGCGGCCAAGATTCCAGGGGTGGAAGCCGTCCACGTCCTTGCCCGGGTCGATGGCATCGATCACCGCATTGGCGTCCAGGTGGGGACTGAGAGGGCTTTGCACCAGGATGCCGTCGATCTGCGGATCCGCGTTCAGACGTCTGACTTCGGCCAGCAGCTGATCCTGGGCGATATCGGCAGGCAGCCGGATGATCGTCGAGCGGATGCCCGCTTCCTCGCAGGCGCGCCGCTTGTTGCGCACGTAGATTTCGGAGGCCGGATCCGCACCCACCAGAATGACTGCAAGCCCCGGACTCGGCCGACCTGCACGCAGCCGCCGTGCCACCTGGGCGGCGACCCGGGCGCGCACTTCCGCCGCGATCTGACGTCCGTCAAGCAGGCGTCCAAGGGATGCCGCGGGGGGCTCCGCTGCCGTCATGTGCTGGCTCCTGACCGGTGGGCGGCACATTCTGTCATGGACCGCCGGGGACGCAAAGCGGTCACCAGCACCTGTGGCAAGATCGACCGGCAGGGCTTTTCAGCCGTCCCGCAACGGTATATCTTGCCGCCGCCCTGGATGGCCGGATCGGCGGACCAGGGTGGCGTCCGAAGTGCAATTGACGCTGGCAGGGGTGGCGAGTATCATGCCTCGCCTTGCGATCGGGGCCACGCCCCGTGCACCGATCGATAGAGGGCACGCGGGGTATAGCGCAGCCTGGTAGCGCGCCTGCTTTGGGAGCAGGATGTCGGGAGTTCGAATCTCTCTACCCCGACCAGTTTCAGGCCCGGCACGGGCTCTGGCGGGTTCGAGCGCCCGTAGCTCAACTGGATAGAGCATCGGCCTTCTAAGCCGAGGGTTGCAGGTTCGAGCCCTGCCGGGCGTGCCAGGAATTCAGAAAGAAAGAAGTGTGCTGCACTTCAGGGTTTGCAATGGTGGGCGTAGCTCAGCTGGTAGAGCTCCGGATTGTGACTCCGGCGGTCGTGGGTTCAAATCCCATCGTCCACCCCAGATTCAGATGCCGGGGCTGGCTGCAGGCACGACGGCGCCGGGTTTCCCCAAGCACTGTGTTCAGGTCCGCGCCCGGGTGATCCCTGGCGCGGCGTCCTGCTTGCAGGGACGGGTAGGTCTGGTGTTCGCCGGTTGCCCAGGCAGCTTCGAATGCCTCCTTCAATTCCAACTTCCAGGCAATAGAGACAGCGATGCAGGTTTCCATTGAAACGACCTCCGGCCTCGAGCGGAGAATGACTGTGACTGTTCCGGCGGAGCAGTTCGATCAGCAGGTCAACGAACGCCTGCAGCAGGCCGCAAGGCAGATTCGCCTGCCGGGTTTCCGGCCGGGCAAGGTGCCCTTGAAGGAAGTGCGCCGCCGCTTCGAACCCGGCGTTCGCGCCGAGGTTGCCGGCGAGGTCATGCAGCAGTCCTTTTTCCAGGCTGTCCAGGACGAGTCGCTGCGGCCGGCAGGGCAGCCACGCCTGGAGCCGGTTCAGATGGACGCCGGCAATGATTTCGAGTTCGCGGCAACCTTCGAGGTCATGCCCGAGATCGAGCTTGCGGAGCTGAACACCATCAAGGTGGAAAAGCCCGTGTCGGAAGTGACCGAGGCGGACATCGACACCATGATCGAGCGCCTGCGTGAACAGCGCCAGACCTTCGAAGAGCGCGAGGGCCGTGCCGCAGAGGAAGGTGATCAGGTGGTCGTCGACTTCCGTGGCTTCCTTGGAGACGAGGAGGCCGAAGGCACAGCCGCTGAAGACCAGGAGCTGGTGCTTGGCAGCGGCCGCATGATTCCCGGTTTCGAGGACGCCCTGGTCGGTATGCAGGCGGGTGAGGACAAGTCCTTCGAGGTGACCTTCCCGGAGGATTACGGCAACGAGACACTCAAGGGCCAGACCGTGCGTTTCGAGGCCGCGGTCAAGTCGGTGGCCGAGCCGACGCTGCCCGAACTGAATGCGGATTTCTTTGCCGAATTCGGTGTCGAAGGCGATGAGCTCGAGGATTTCCGCAAGGAAGTGCGCGAGAACATGGAGCGAGAGCTGGAGAACGCTTGCCGCACGCGGGTCAAGAACCAGGTCATGGACGGTCTGCACGACCTGCACCAGGTCGATGCGCCGAGCGCCCTGGTCAGCGAACAGATTCACAGTATGCAGCACGATATGGTGCAGCGCTTCGGCGGCCAGGGCATGGATCCTCACAGTCTGCCGGAAGAGCTGTTCCGTGATCAGGCCGAGCGCCGGGTACGGCTGGGACTGATCCTCAATCGCATCGTCGAGGTGCACGAAGTGCAGCCCAGCGACGAGCGTATCGAGGAGATCCTCGACGATCTGGCGGCACGCTACGACGAGCCGGAAATGGTCAAGGAGTGGTACCATTCCCAGCCCGAGCAGCTGGAGCAGATCCGCTCGCTGGCACTCGAGGATGCGGTGGTCGACTTCGTGCTGGATCAGGCCGACGTGACCGAGTCGCAGCAGTCCTACGAGGAAGTGCTGGCAGCCGCGTCGGGTCAGGGCGCCGGCTCCGAGGAAGAGGAAGACGTTGATGCCGACGACCAGGTCGTCGGTGCGGATGCCGCGGGCGATGATGCCGACGAGGACACGCGGTCCAACTGAGGAGCAATATCCATGAGCCAGTTCGATGCAGGGCAGCCGGGGGCGCAAGAGGTCCGGAACCTGGGCCTGGTCCCGATGGTGGTGGAGCAGTCTGCGCGTGGCGAGCGCGGCTACGACATCTACTCGCGCCTGCTGAAGGACAGGATCATCTTTGCCGTGGGGCCGGTCGAAGACCACATGGCGAATCTGATCGTTGCCCAGATGCTGTTCCTGGAGTCCGAGAACCCGGACAAGGACATCCACCTGTACATCAACTCGCCGGGTGGCTCGGTGACTGCGGGTCTGGCCATCTATGACACGATGCAGTTCATTCGCTGTGACGTGCTGACCATGTGCATCGGCCATGCTGCAAGCATGGGTGCACTGCTGCTGGCTGGCGGTGCCGAGGGCAAGCGGTTTGCGCTGCCCAATTCCAGGGTCATGATTCACCAGCCGTCCGGAGGCTCCCAGGGCATGGCTGCGGACATCGAGATCCAGGCCCGCGAGATCCTGCGCATGCGCGAGCAGCTGAACCAGATCCTGTCTCATCACACCGGGCAATCGGTGGAACAGATCGCCAGGGACACGGACCGTGATCGCTGGCTGACGCCGGTCGAAGCTGCCGAGTACGGGCTGGTCGACAAGGTGCAGCAGCCGCGTCCGCGCAGTACCGGCAAGGCCGCCGCAGCCGGCGGCTGACGGGCGCGACAGAGGTACGAACCCGTTGCCGGGGTCTTGCAAAACCCCGGTAATGTCCGCATGGTTGTACTCAGCAAGTCAGCTATCCGAGGTGCCTGAATGGCCGACGATACCAATGGAAAGGGCGACGACAGCGGCAAGCTGCTCTACTGCTCTTTCTGCGGCAAGAGCCAGCATGAAGTTCGCAAGCTGATCGCGGGTCCGTCGGTGTTCATCTGCGACGAGTGCGTGGAGCTGTGCAACGACATCATCCGTGAGGAAGTCCAGGAGAGCGGCGAGAAGTCCGAGAGTACCCGGCTGCCTCGTCCGGATGAGATCAAGGATATTCTCGACCAGTACGTGATCGGCCAGGAGAGCGCCAAGCGTATCCTTTCGGTCGCCGTCTACAACCACTACAAGCGGCTCAATTACAAGGGCAAGAAGGACGACGTGGAGCTTTCCAAGTCGAACATCCTGCTCATCGGGCCTACAGGAAGTGGCAAGACGCTGCTGGCGGAAACCCTTGCACGGCTGCTGGATGTGCCGTTCACGATTGCCGATGCCACGACCCTGACCGAAGCGGGTTACGTGGGCGAGGATGTCGAGAACATCATCCAGAAGCTGCTCCAGAAGTGCGACTACGATGTGGAGAAGGCGCAGGTCGGCATTGTCTACATCGACGAGATCGACAAGATCTCGCGCAAGTCGGACAACCCGTCCATCACCCGGGACGTATCGGGAGAGGGCGTGCAGCAGGCGCTGCTCAAGCTGATCGAGGGAACCGTGGCCTCGGTCCCGCCCCAGGGCGGGCGGAAGCATCCGCAGCAGGAGTTCCTGCAGGTGGATACGTCCAACATGCTGTTCATCTGTGGCGGTGCCTTCGGTGGCCTGGACAAGGTCATCATGGAGCGCTCGGATCGCAGCGGTATCGGCTTCAACGCGGTGGTGAAGGGCGAGGAAGACGCGCTCACGACCAGTGCTGCGCTGAAGCAGATCGAACCCGAGGACCTGGTGCGCTACGGTCTGATTCCGGAGTTCGTGGGGCGCTTGCCGGTGGTGGCCACGCTGGAAGAGCTGGACGTGGATGCGCTGGTCAGGATCCTGACCGAACCGCGCAACTCGCTGACGCGTCAGTATTCCAAGCTGTTCGAGATGGACGGTGTCGAAGTCGACTTCCGCGAGGATTCTCTGCGTGCAGTGGCCGAGCGGGCCATGGAACGCAAGACCGGTGCTCGCGGACTGCGTTCAATACTGGAGTCCATGCTGCTGGATACCATGTACCGGATTCCATCGGAAAAGGGCGTCACCAAGGTGGTCATCGACGAGAGCGTGATCAAGGGCGAGTCAGAGCCCATGCTGATCTACGAGTCCGTCGAGCAGCAGAAGGCCATGCCGGAGGATCACTGACTGGTCCTCCCGGCGCTTGTGCACCCGATTTCTTCATGCAGGGTTCAGTGGTGCTCGCAGTGCGGGCAGAGTTCCCGTCGTCTGGCCCGTACATCCCGTGGACCCTGCAGTCCTCTTCATGCTGTCTCCGTGCCGAAGTCCTCGGGCCCGGGTTCGGAGGCACATGAATCCTCGTCTGCCAGTCTCCTCCTGTTTGCACCGATGCGTGCAGTAGTCACGGCTGGCCCGACGCTTCCCGTTCCGCAATCGTAGGTGATCTCATGCCCGAATCACGTCAGCAAGGCGATCAGGCCCTCAGCGACATTCCGGTGCTTCCTCTGCGCGACATGGTGGTCTATCCGCAGGGTGTCCATCCATTGTTCGTGGGCACGCAGAGTTCCATCCGGGCGCTCGAGGCGGCCATGGCCGGAGACAAGCAGGTGCTGCTGGTGGCCAAGCGTGATGCCGCCAGGGAAGATCCGGACGCCGAGGATCTGTTCGCAGTCGGCACTGTCGCCACCATCCTGCAACTGCTGAAACTGCCGGACGGCACCGTCAAGGTGCTGGTGGAAGGCAGCCAGCGCGCGAGGATGGGTGCGGTGGAACGGACCGATGATCATCTGCGCGCGGAAGTCGAACTGCTGGCAGAGCCACGGTTGCCGGCGAGGGAAGGTGAAGCGCTGGCCCGTTCGGTGATGGCCCAGTTCGAGGAATACGTGAAGCTGTCCAAGAAGGTGCCGCAGGAGGTCCTGACCTCGCTCACCGGTATCGAGGATCCTGGCCGGCTCATCGACACCATTGCCGGTCAGCTGTCGCTGAAGATCGAGGACAAGCAGACCATCCTGGAGACGGTCAATCTGGCTGACCGGATCGACCATCTGCTGGCGCTGATGGAGACCGAGATCGACCTGTTCGAGATGGAGAAGCGCATCCGGGGTCGCGTCAAGAAGCAGATGGAGAAGAGCCAGCGCGAGTATTATCTGAATGAGCAGATGAAGGCCATTCAGAAGGAAATGGGCGAGCTGGACGATTCTCCCAATGAGCTCGAAGAGCTTCAGGAGCGGATCGAATCAGCCGGTATGCCCAGGGAGGCGCGCGAGAAGGCGCTGGCCGAGCTGGGCAAGTTGAAGATGATGTCGCCGATGTCGGCGGAAGCGACCGTGGTGCGCAGCTACATCGACTGGATGGTGAGCGTGCCCTGGAAGCGCAAGAGTCGCGTTCGGCGTGACCTGCAGGCGGCGGAGCGGATCCTGGATGAGGACCACTACGGCCTGGAAGAGGTCAAGGAGCGGATTCTCGAGTATCTGGCAGTCCAGGGACGCGTCAGGAAGCTGAAGGGGCCGGTGCTGTGCCTCGTGGGTCCGCCGGGGGTCGGCAAGACGTCGCTGGGCGAATCCATAGCCCGCGCCACCAACCGCAAGTTCGTGCGCATGGCCCTGGGCGGGGTCCGCGACGAGGCCGAGATCCGCGGGCACCGACGGACGTACATCGGTGCGCTGCCCGGCAAGGTGATGCAGAAACTGTCGAAGGTGGAGACGCGCAACCCGCTGTTTCTGCTGGATGAAGTGGACAAGATGGGCATGGACATGCGCGGTGATCCCGCGTCCGCGCTGCTCGAGGTGCTGGATCCGGAGCAGAACCACACCTTCAACGATCATTACCTGGAGGTGGATTACGACCTGTCCGAGGTGATGTTCATCTGCACTTCGAACTCCATGAATATCCCGCCAGCGCTGCTGGACCGCATGGAGATCATTCGGCTGCCCGGTTACACGGAAGACGAGAAGGTGGCCATTGCCAGGCGCTATCTGTTGCCCAAGCAGCAGCGTAATGCAGGTATCGTGGAGGGTGAGCTGGAAGTGCCGGAAGCGACCCTGCGCGAAATGATCCGCTACTACACCCGTGAAGCCGGCGTGCGTGGTCTGGAGCGCGAGATCGCCAAGCTCTGCCGCAAGGTGGTGCGTGAGCACTCGGGCAAGAAGCAGCACGAGACCGTGGTCGTGGACAGCGAACGGCTTGAAGCCCTGAATGGCGTGCGCAAGCATGACTTCGGTCGTGCCGAGGACAAGGACCAGGTCGGGCTGGTGACCGGGCTTGCGTGGACCCAGGTCGGAGGCGAGTTGCTCAATATCGAAGCGGCCGTGCTGGCGGGCAAGGGACGCCAGGTGCGTACCGGCTCATTGGGCGATGTCATGCAGGAGTCCATTCAGGCAGCCATGACCTTCGTGCGTGGGCGGGCGGAAATTCTCGGGATCGCGCCCGATTTCCACGAGAAGTTCGACATTCACGTCCATGTTCCCGAAGGTGCTACACCCAAGGATGGGCCAAGTGCCGGCATCGGCATGTGCACGGCCATTGTCTCTGCCTTTACGGGTATCCCGGTGCGTGCCGATGTGGCCATGACCGGAGAGATCACTCTGAGGGGGCAGGTGCTGCCGATCGGTGGACTGAAGGAAAAACTGCTTGCCGCGCACCGCGGGGGCATACAGACTGTGGTCATCCCGCAGGAGAATGAGCGGGACCTGAAGGAAATACCTGATAACATCAAGGGCGAGCTGGACATCCGGGTCGTCCGCTGGATGGATCAGGTTCTGGAGATTGCCTTGCAGCACCTGCCGACGCCCTACCAGGCGGAGCCCACGGGGAAATCGCAGGACAGCAAGGAAGGGACGGAGGAAAGTGTCAGGATCAGTGCGCACTGAGTGACTCGGGATTGACGAGTCGACCGGGTGCATGCCGTGGCTGTCCCGCCAGCGTGAAGCCGCTGGGACTTGCGGGCAGGTTCCTTGACACTGTTTTCCGGGCGTTGGTATAAACCCGGGCAATGTCGGCACAGGGTGCCGGTGACCACATCCATTCCTCCGAATTGGTCAAGCCTTTTCGCTAAAAGGGGCGATTGTGAATAAAGCCGAACTGATCGATAAGATGGCCGCTTCCGCGGATATTTCCAAGGCCGCTGCGGCTCGTGCACTTGATGCGATGCTGGAGTCCATCACTGATTCACTCAAGCAGTCGGAGCAGGTCGCTCTGGTCGGCTTCGGGACCTTCAGCGTGAAGGAGCGGGCAGCGCGGACCGGTCGCAATCCCCAGACCGGACAGCCGATCGAGATTGCTGCAGCGCGCATCCCGTCCTTCAAGCCGGGCAAGGCGCTCAAGGATGCCCTGAACTGATACGTGTCGGTGGTGGCCCTGAATCAGGACCACATCCACCGGCTACGCCAGCCTTCAAGGCGTTCGAAAAGAGGCGCATCTCCGGATGCGCCTTTTTTCTGTCCGAGATGCGTGGCCGAGGCCAGTCGCATCCTTCATTGATTACCGGTTCGGGGTTACTGTTCAGTCATGCTGCAGCAGATTCGGGAAAAATCGCGCGGAGTCTTCGGCTGGGTGCTGATGGGGGCGATCATCTTCGTCCTGACGCTGTTCGGCTTCGGCGCCTTTACCGCTTTCGTCTCGTCCGAGCCTTCGGTGGCGCGGGTTGGCGATGCCGAGATCACACTCTCGGAGCTGGAGCAGGGCATTGACCGTCAGCGCCGGCAACTGATCGCGCGCATGGGGGCAGATGCGGATCCGGCTGCGCTTGACGATGAAAGGCTGGCTGGCGAGGTGCTGGCCAATCTGATCGAACGCACCCTGCTGCTGGAGGGCGCCCGGCAGGGCAATCTGACCCTGTCGGAAGAGACGCTCGACCAGATCATTGTGGGCATGGACGAGTTTCGCACTGGCGGTCGCTTCGATCCGGACCAGTTCCGGTTTGCCCTTGCCAATGCCGGCATGACGCCGACCAGTTTCAGGCGCGCACTGCGTGACGATATGGTGATCGAGCAGCTGGCAGTCGGGCTGGGTGACAGCGCTTTCGTGACCGAACCCGAGTTGCGCAACATGGCTGCACTGATTCAGCAGCGTCGTGATCTGGCCTGGCTGGAGTTTGCCCCAGAGGCTTTCGAGGGGGACGTGGAGTTCGATGAGGACGCACTGCGCGCCTTCCATGTAGACAATCGAGAGCGCTATCGAGAGCCCGAGCAGGTGCGGGTGGCTTACGTGGAGCTGCTGCAGGACGCACTGCTTGACCAGGTCGAGATCAGCGAGGCCGCCCTGCGTGGTGCCTACGAGCGAGAGCTTGAAGAGCTGCAGGCCGAGGCAGAGCGGAGCGCTTCCCATATTCTCCTGGAAGTGGGCGAGGCTCGTACCGAAGCAGAGGCCATGGAGCTGGCTCGAGGACTCAGGGTGCGGATTGCCGAAGGCGAATCGTTTTCCGATCTGGCACAGGAGTACAGCGATGACCGGGCCAGTGCCGAAGTCGGCGGTGAACTGGGGCCAGTGGAGCCGGGTGCCTTTGCGGAGCCGTTCGAAGACGCATTGTTTGCGTTGAGCGAGGCGGGAGAGGTTTCCGAGCCGGTGCGGACCGAGTTCGGCGTACACCTGATCCGGCTCGAGAGCATCGAGGCTGCCGAACCGCCGGATTTCGATGCCCTGCGCGATGAGCTGGAGGCACGCCTGCGGCAGCAGCGTGTGGCTGACCTGTTCGTGGAACGCAGGCAGGAACTGGACGCGCTGGCATTCGAATCCGACGATCTGGAGGCGCCTGCGGAGGCACTGGATCTGGAGATACGCGAGGCCGGACCCTTCACGCGTGATGGTGGCGATGGCATCTGGTCACGTTCGTCGGTGTTACAGGCGGCATTTTCCACTGAAGTGCTGGAAGAAGGCTTCAACAGTGAAGCCATCGAAGTGGACGATGGTCGCGTCATCGTCCTGCGTGTAACCGAGCATTTGCCGGCACGAGACCCGGACTTTTCCGAGGTGGCGGCCAGGGTCGAGGAAGATCTGGTTCAGGCCGAAGCGCGGCAGCTTGCACGTGAGGCCGGTGAGCGTGCGCTTGAGCGGTTGCAGCAGGGCAGCTCCACCGAGGCGGTTGCCGACCGTCATGGTCTGACCTGGGAGCGTCGTGAGGAAGTTCAGCGGCATCAGACCGATGTTGCGCCAAGGCAGGTGCTGGAAACGGCATTCCGGCTGCCGCGGCCGGCCACGGAGGGGCGTTCGCTGACGACCACCAGTCTCCGCGACGGGCGCATGGCCGTGGTGCTGGTGACCCGGGTCCGGCCGGGCGAGCTGGACGAGCTGACCGATAGCGAACGTCAGCAGCTGAGCATGGCCCTGCGGATGGAGCTGGGGGATCGAGAATTCAGCGGCTATCGCGAGGCCCTGCGCCAGGCGCTGGGCGTCGAACAGCTGCGGGATTATGATGCCGACGACTTTGACCTGTAATCCCGCATTGCAGCACCGGCCCTGAGGGCCGGCGTCTGGCAAGGGCGCTGCTGGTCTTCGCCAAGGGCGCCTGGAGGATCCACCTGAGAGGCTGCCTGCTGTTGGACGTCAGCGGCCGCCGGTCACTGAAACGTACAGGCGCAGGCGCTGACCGGGTTGCAGGTGACGCTCCGGGTCCAGTTCGTTCCAGGCCACCAGATCTCGTACCGGTACATCGAAACGGGTGGCAATGCGCGCCAGCGAGTCGCCCTGTCTGACGCGATAGTCCACGGGCCGTGTGACTGTGTCACGTACCGGCAGCGTCAGAGCTTCGGTGCTGGCATCGGCGGGCATCCACACCTTCAGCGTACGCCCCACGACCAGTGGGTCACCGGTCGCCATGCCATTCCATTGCGCCAGCTCGCGGACGCCGACCCCGTACTTGCGGGCGATGGTCCAGAAGCTTTCTCCGGCACTGACCTGGTGCTCCAGCGCCTGGCGACCGTTGCCACGCTGGCGCTCGGAGCGATCAGCAGCGCGCTGATCCTGGCTCAGGGTATAGGCCTGCTGCTGGCCGCGCGCGGTCGGAATCAGCAGGTCCTGGCCGGCGCGGATCATGGAACCGTTGAGCTCGTTGATCTGACGCAGCGTGGCCAGGTCCGTGCCGTGTTGCGCCGCGATCACGGACAGACTTTCCCCAGGCTGAACCCGATGGCGTTTCCAGGCGACCCGGGCATCGGGCTCCACCTCGGCCAGACCCTCCTTGAAGCGCGGGATTGCTTCCTGTGGCAGCAGCAGCCGGTGCGGTCCTTCGGGGTGGGTGGCCCAGCGACTCAGGGCGGGGTTGAGCAGATACAGTTCGCGGGCATCGATGCCGGCAAGTTCCGCAGCAAGGTCGAGGTCGATCTGACCACCAGTATCCACGGACGCGAAATAGGCTGCGTTGGTCACGGGCGGCAGCACGATGCCGTGGGCGGAAGGTTCCATGATCAGGCTGCGAAGGGCCAGGATCCGGGGGATATAGGCTCGCGTCTCTGCCGGCAACCGGGTCAGGTTGAAGAAATCCAGCGGCTGACCGGCATTGCGGGCATGACGCATCGCTCTGCGTACGTTGCCGGGGCCCGCGTTGTAGGCGGCCAGGGCAAGAAGCCAGTCACCGTCGAACTGGGCATGCAGACTCTCCAGATAGTCCAGCGCAGCAGTCGTGGATGCAACCAGGTCGCGGCGCTGATCCTGCCACCAGTCCTGCTGCAGGCCGAACTTGCGGCCGGTCGAGGGTATGAACTGCCACAGTCCCGCCGCCTGGCCATGAGAGTAGGCGAACGGATCCAGTGCACTCTCCACTACCGGGACCAGCGCCAGCTCGGCGGGCAGTCCACGGCGCTCGACTTCCTCGATAACGTGGTACAGGTACCGTTCTGCACGCTCGCTGATCCGCTGCACGTATACCGGCGTGCGGGTGTACCGTTGCACCTGCGCCTCGACACGGCGCGCTGCGTCGGCCGACAGGTCCGAGTCAGGCAGGTCGAAGCCGAGACGCATGCGCTGCCAGAGGTCCTCCGGCGGTGCGGGTGTCGGCTGCGTGCGCAACCCGATATCCGGGATGACGATCGGTTCGAGCCACTCAGGTGCGTGTTCCGACGGTGGAGTGGCTGGCATCTGGCAGCCGGCTGTCAGTGCAGCCACGGCCAGCAGCGAAAGGCGGAAGCGAGGTTTTCGAGACACGGCAGTCGCAATGGCGCGAACAAGGGCAGGCTGTGGCTCGGACTGCATCGGGCCTCCGGATGGTTGTCGGGACTGGATGACTGGATGGATTCCGGGGCACGAATCCTTGCCGGACCTCGGCGTCCGTGCGCAGTTGCGACACTGCTGTCCGTGCCCTGTGTTGACCTGCTGGTCGTGTGCTCGAGCGGTCTCGAACGGCACGGAATGATAAGCGAGTGGATGGCCAGGGTCACGTCCCGGGTATTACCATGATGCTCTGGATATGCAGGGACAAGGCCTGCACTGGAGCAACGCTGATGAGTCCCGTACGTTTTGAACAGATCCATGATGGCGCCCGTGCTGCAGCCAGCATGGAGTTCTTCTCTTCGCCGCTGGGCGCATTGCTGGAGCGCGAGGAAATGGCCGTGCTCCGGCAGCAGGTCGATGGCTGCTTTGGCGCGCGCGGCATGCTGATCGGCGCCTGCCACGACTGGCGAGTACTGGATGCATTGCCGGTACAGCGCCGCTTCATGGCCCCTGTGGCCGAGGCGGGCAGTGACGTCCGGCGGCCGGTCAGCTCCAGTCCGGCCAGCATCATCGATCCGGCCAATCTGCCATTCGCGAACGGCAGTCTGGATGTGCTGGTGCTGTTTCATGCGCTCGATCTGGCAGTCTATCCCCAGCAGGCGTTGCGCGAAGCTGCTCGGGTGCTGGGTGATGACGGTCAGCTGCTGATCACCGGCTTCAATCCCTGGAGCCTGTGGGGCATTCGCCGACTGTTCACGCCGCGGCGAGCGCCCTGGAACGCAAATTTCATCAATCCGGTGCGGATGCTCGACTGGCTTGCGTTGCTCGATTTCCGGGTTTCCCAGACCGAGTTCGTGCGCTTCTGGCCCGGCTTGCGGCCACGCTGGACCACGCGTCGCAGCCCGATGCGAATGGTGAAATTGCCGCTTGGCGGTGCCTGGATCATGCATGCCCGACGGCAGCCGCCAGCTCGTATCCCGATGACCGAACGGTTGCGTCCTGCTCGTCCTGCCCTTGGCGCCAGACAGGCGGCGCCTTCGGCCAGCAGTCAGGTTGCGCGGCGTGATGGCAACGTGCTCGAGTTGAACACCAGGAGAAGGCTGCCCCGACGTGAAAGTTGAGATATGGACCGACGGTGCCTGCCGAGGCAATCCCGGGCCCGGTGGCTGGGGTGCTGTGTTGCAGGCGGGCGGCCACTGCAAGCATCTCTGGGGCGGCGAGCCGGACACCACCAACAACCGCATGGAGCTGACCGCAGCCATTCGTGCGCTGGATGCGCTCAAGCGGCCTTGCCAGGTGATCCTGCATACGGACTCCCAGTATGTGCGTCGTGGCATTACCGAGTGGCTGGCAGGCTGGAAGGCGCGCGGCTGGAAGAGTGCCGGCCGCAAGCCGGTCAAGAATCGGGATCTGTGGATGGAGCTGGATGCAGCCTGTCAGCGCCACGAGATCGACTGGCGCTGGGTCAGGGGGCACAGTGGTGATCCGGGCAACGAGCTGGCCGATCAGCTCGCCAACCGAGGGATCGATCAGTTCGGCCTGGCAGGCCGGACAGCAAGCGCGGAGGCGGTGGCAGACTGATGCGACAGATCGTGCTGGATACCGAAACGACCGGTCTGGAACCGGAGCTGGGCCACCGTATCATCGAGATCGGTTGCGTGGAAATCATCGGTCGACGCCTGACCGGCAACCATTTTCACGTCTACATCGACCCGGAGCGCGATGTGGATGAGGGCGCAGTGGAGGTCCACGGCCTGACCCGCGAGTTCCTTTCGGACAAGCCGCGCTTCGCCGATGTGGCAGACGCGTTTCTTGCATTCGTGCGGGGGGCCGAGCTGGTGATCCACAATGCCCCCTTCGATGTGGGCTTCCTGGATCATGAACTGACGCTGCTGCCCGAATGCCCGGGCCGGATGCAGGATTTCTGCGGCATCACCGATTCGTTGCAGCTTGCAAGACGTCGTCACCCCGGTCAGAAGAACAATCTTGATGCGCTGTGCAGGCGCTACGATATCGACAATTCCCAGCGCGAGTTGCACGGCGCGTTGCTGGATGCGGAGATTCTGGCGGAAGTCTACCTGGCGATGACTGGCGGCCAGACAGCGCTGTCGCTGGGCGGTGATGAGCACGGTGAAGGCAGTGCCGACGTTCGCGAGATCCGGCGACTGCCGGCGGACAGGCCACCGCTGCCGGTGCTGCGGGCGAGCGAGTCCGAGTGCATCGAGCACGACCGGCTGCTGACCCTGATGGAGGACGAGACTGGCACGCGTCCGCTCTGGCGTGGCGCACCGACGGTGGAGCACGGTGACTGAGTCGGGTCATCAGGGCGGCGGGCAGCCAGCGGGCATGTCCTGCAGCCTGAGCGCCCAGCTACAGTCGCTGATCGCCGTCAGGATGAAGCCTGGCTTCCGTCCGGGGGCGCGCTTGCCGACCCATGCGCGGGCTTGCCGAACAGGAAGCCGAGCTGAAGGGCGTAGATCAGGTGACCGCTGCTGCGGAGCTCGCCCGCCATGAAGGCGTCGACAGGGTGTCGGTGGCCCTCCAGCACGGCAAGCGCCGTGTCGGCACTCGGGTAGTACATGACCAGGTCCGGTGCCGGATGGCGACCCTTGCCGATGCGCAGGGTGCCATCGCGCAGTTCCAGATGGCAGGTTTCCTGGTCCGGCCAGTCCAGCTGGTAGATCCGGTTCATGCCGCGTGCCTGGTCGGGCCGAAAGGCTCGCTGCAGACGCAGGAAAAGTGCCTGTCCGCTGTTGCCGTCGCTGTCCTGCCGCATGGTTGTGTGCTGACTCCTGTTGGCTTCGAGTTGCCTGCAACTACTTCCGGTCCGGTCGCTCAGGTAGAGTACCGCGATTCCTCCCTGGCTGATGAGAGAGCACCTGTGTTCATGGATCTTGTGGCTGATTATGGCCTGTTTCTGGCGAAGGTCGTCACGCTGTTGTTCGCGGCACTGGTACTGGTCTCCGCCATTGCCAGCGCAGGCATGCGGGCGCGCAGTCGGCGCGGGCTGGATGCGGGCAGGCTCGAGGTGCGACACCTGAACGAGCGACTGGACGACATGCGTGACACGCTCCGCCACGAGGTGATGGACGGCAAGTCCTACAAGCGCTTGCTGAAGCGGGAAGCGAAACAGCGCAAGGCGAAGCGGGGCGAACATCGTTCCAGGGTCTGGGTGATCCGGTTCGACGGCGACCTGGAGGCATCGGCGGTAGAGTTGCTGCGCCAGGAGGTCAATGCCCTGCTGACCCTGGCGGAAGAGGGCGATGAGGTGGTCGCCTGCATCGAGAGCCCTGGCGGCATGGTGCACGGTTACGGCCTGGCCGCTTCCCAGCTGGACCGGATTCGTCGTCACCCTGGTGTGCGACTCACCGTGGCCATCGACAAGGTGGCTGCCAGTGGCGGCTACATGATGGCCTGCCTGGGTGAGCGCATCATTGCAGCGCCGTTCGCACTGGTCGGTTCCATAGGTGTGGTCGCGCAGGTTCCCAACGTGCATAGGTTGCTGAAGCGGCATGATGTAGACGTGGAAGTGCTTACTGCGGGCGAATACAAGCGCACCCTGACCGTACTGGGCGAGAATACCGAAGCCGGTCGCACCAAGTTCCTTGAAGAGCTCGAAGACATCCACGCACTGTTCAAGGAGTACGTCGGGGAGGCCCGACCCGCGCTCGACCTGGCGAAGGTGGCGACTGGAGAAGCCTGGTACGGTACCCGTGCCCTGGAGCTGGGACTGGTGGACGAGCTGCAGACCAGCGACGCCTACCTGTGCGCTGCCTGTGAGCACTCGGACGTCTACGAGGTCAGCTGGACGCAGGTACACAGCCCCATGGAGCGCTTCCTGCAACAGGGCAGTCGTGCCCTGGGTCAGACCCTGGAGCGGCTGGTGCTGCGCTGGCGCGATCGCCGCAACTGGATGAGCTGAGGCGCCCCTGTCCCGGGGTCAGAAGTAGTAGATCAGCAACGACGCCGCCAGCAGCACGGCCACCCAGAACACCATGCTGCCGGTCGGCCAGGTGCGCGCCAGCTTGCCCTGGGGCCCATGGTGGTGCGAGAGCGTATCCACGCTCAGCCGCAGGCGCTCCTGCAGCAGCAGCATGGCGCCGTTCCACACGCGCCCGCCCTGGCGCAGGCAGAACGTGGCTGCGGCGGGCAGCGCGCGGCGGTAGAGCCAGTCCAGATCCAGTGTGATGACGTTCTTGCCGCCCGTGTACTTGAGCAGCATGAAGAATGCCACGCCCGCAAACAGCAGCAGCTGCAGTTCCCAGAGCAGGTGGCCGGCCGTATAGGCGTTGTAGTCGACCGGATGGGGCAGGATCACGTAGAGTGCCTGTGGATAGATGCCGATCAGGAAGCAGAGCAGCGCGGCCACGGTCATGGCGATGCGCATGTTGACCGGCGCTTCCGTGGGTCTCAGCCCCGAATCCTTGCTGAAGAATGCGAACCACGGCAGCTTCAGTCCCAGGCTCAGGAAGGTGCCGACACCGGCGAAGGCCAGCAGCAGCCAGACCACCGGGCGCTGCTCCAGCGCTGCCGCCTCGACCACCATGGTCTTGCTGACGAAGCCACTGAACAGGGGGAAGGCGGAGATCGAGAGGGCGCCGATCATGTACAGGATGAAGGTATGGGGCATGGCCCGGTAAAGACCGCCCAGGTCGGTGAGGCGCGACTTCCCGGTCATGTGAATGATGGCCCCGGTGCCCATGAACAGCAGCGCCTTGTAGAGAATGTGCGTGAACGCGTGGGAGGTCGAGCCGTTCAGCGCCATGATGGTGCCCATGCCGATACCGGTCACCATGAAGCCCACCTGACTGATGATGTGATATGCCAGGATACGACGGATGTCGTTGGCCAGCACCGCGTAGGTGACGCCCCAGAGCGTCATCACCACGCCGAGCCAGACCAGTAGTTCGGTACCCGGGTAGCCGCGCAGCAAGCAGTAGACTGCGGTCTTGGTGGTCAGTGCGCTCAGGAAGATCCCGCCGGTTACCGTGCTTTCCGGATAGGCGTCGGCCAGCCAGGAGTGCAGGGGGGGGATGGCTGCGTTGACCATGAAGCCGATCAGGATCAGATAGAACGCCGGTCCCTGGGGCGACAGCTGATCGAACCGTATCGAGCCGGTTTCAAGCTGCAGCAGCACGATGCCGGCCAGCAGTACCACCCCGCCAAGGGCGTGCACGATCAGATAGCGGAAGCCGGCGGCAAGCGAACGATCGCTGCGTCGGCACCAGATCAGCCAGACCGACGCGAATACCATGATTTCCCAGAATACGTACAGGGTCAGCAGGTCGCCGGCAAGGACCGCGCCGGCAGCGGACCCCGCGTAGACAAAGGCAGCCACATGTTGTGTACGGTCGTCCAGATGCAGCGCATAGATTGCGCCGATGAGGGTGATGATGGCGAAGATCAGGCTGAACACCTGACTGAGGGCATCCATCCGCAGCATCACCAGGTCCAGGCCCATGAACGTGTGCGCCCCGTACTCCCCCGGTTCCAGCACCATGATGCTGAACAGGAAGAACGCCGGCACCACCAGCATCCAGACCTGACGCAGGCGTCCGCCCAGCAGTGGCAGCAGCGCGGCGCCCGCGAACAGCAGCAGTGACGGGTGCAGCCAGTCACTCATCGTAGTAATTCTCCGGACGGTAGACGACTGCAGCGAGCAGGCCCTTTGCCAGCGCGATGATCAGGACGCAGGCGACGAAGCCATAGAAGGCGCCGAATCCGCCGATGCTTTCCCAGGGAAAGCGGTCATAGGTGGACGGCAGCAGGATGTCGGCGATGACCAGCGCTGCGAGCAGCACGTACATGCCGCGTCTCAGCCAGACGGCATGATCGACCATCATCTGTAGCAACTTGGCCATGCTAGCTCCCTGTCGGAGTGCCCGGCCGAGCTCGGGTCATCGAGTCTCGGCGGCAAAGATACCGTTCAACAGTTCCAGTGCCGGCTGGGCCAGCACGAACATCGCGATACAGCCAAGAGCCGTCAGGCTCAGCGGAATCAGGCACAGCAGAGGGGCCTCGCGAACGCCCGCCGGCTGATCTTCGGGTGGCGGGTACAGGAACGCGCGCACCACCGGCGGGATCAGATAGGCGATATTCAGCAGCGTGCTGAGTATCAGCGCGATCACTACCGGTCCGTGGCCCGCCTCGAATGCCCCGGTCATCAGGTGCCACTTGCTCCAGACGCCGCCGAGCGGGGGCACGCCGATCACGCACAACGCCCCCAGAAAGAAGGCGAAGAAGGTGATCGGCATGCGTCGGCCCAGTCCGTTCATGCTGCTGATTTCGGTCTTCTTGCTGGCCACATAGATGGCGCCGGCACAGAAGAACAGAGTGATCTTGCCGAAGGCGTGCATGGCAATGTGCAGGCCGCCGCCGAGTGCAGCCATCTGCGTGGCCAGCATGGCGCCGACGACGATGTAGGAGAGCTGGCTTACCGTGGAATAGGCCAGTCGCGCCTTCAGATTGTCCTTCTGCAGCGCCACCAGCGAGGCGGTCAACAGCGTGAACACGGCGATGTAGAGCATCAGGTCGCTGGTGACCAGTTCCCGGACGTAGTCGAGCCCGAACAGATAGATGGTCACCTTGAGCACGGTGAAGACGCCTGCCTTCACCACCGCCACCGCATGCAGCAGCGCTGACACCGGGGTCGGCGCCACCATGGCTGCGGGCAGCCAGCGGTGGAAGGGCATGAGCGCAGCCTTGCCGATGCCGTACAGGTAAAGCACCAGCAGGATGCTGCCTGCGGTAGTGCTCACCTGGCCTGCCATGACGCCGCCCGGCGTGAACTCGAGGGTGCCCGCAAGCCACCAGGTGGCGATCACTGCCAGCAGCAGGAAGGCAATCGAGGTACCCAGCAGCAGGCCCAGGTAGGTCCTTGCCCCCAGCCGCGCGTCGCGATTGCCCTTGTGGGCCACCAGCGGGTAGGTGGACAGGGTCAGGATCTCGTAGCAGATGAACAGGGTGAACATGTTCTGCGAGAACGCGATCCCGGTGGCACTGAACAGTGCCACGCAGAACAATGCGTGAAAGCGTGTCTGGTTGTGTTCCCCGGCGCCGCGCATGTAGCCAATGGCATACAGGGCAGTGACCATCCAGAGGCCGGCGGCGATCAGGGCGAACAGCATGCCCAGCGGTTCCACCCGGAAGGCAATCTCCAGTCCGGGGAACAGCTCGAGCAGTGTTACCGAGGGCCGCTCTCCTGCCAGCACTCGGGGCAGCAGCTGAACCACGGCAGTGAACATGGCCACCGCGGTGGCCACCAGCAGCACGTCGCGCAGCACCGGCTGTCTTGCCGTCGCCAGAATCAGGAGCATTCCGGCCAGCGGAATGCCGAGCGAAAGCCAGATCAGGACTGCGTCGGTCACCCGAGACCTCCCATCAGGGCCTGCACGGCACGGTCGGCACCGGACACGGTCAGGTGAGCGAACACGCCGAAGAACAGGGTGGACAGCGTCAGGATCCAGGTTGGAATCAGCAGCACCAGCGGCGCTTCCCGGATCTCCATGGCATGGGGTTGCGGATCACGGAAATAGGCCGATTCCACGACCCGCCAGATGTAGACGGCAGCCAGCAGAGAAGACAGCAGCAGGAACACGGCGACGTACCACAGGCCACCTTCCAGCGCCGCCTGCAGCAGGTGCCACTTGGTCACGAAGCCCGCCGTCAAGGGGACGCCGATCAGACTCAGGCCGGCGACCACGAATGCAGCCATGGTCCAGGGCATGCGGCTGGCCACCCCCGCCAGATGGTCCAGTGACAGGCCGCCGATGCGATAGACCATGCAGCCTACGGCCATGAACAGGGCGGCCTTGGTGATGGCGTGATTGAACAGATGCAGGACCGACGCCATCAGCCCGATGGCGCTGGCGAAGCTGACCCCCAGGATCATGTAGCCCACCTGGGCGACGCTGGAATAGGCCAGCAGGCTCTTCACGTTGACCTGGAAGACCGCAATGATCGACGGGATCAGGATGCCGAGCAGCGCCAGTGGCATCAGCACCCACGCCATGTTCAGCTCGTTGAAACTGTAGCTGAAGCCGAAGACGTCGTAGATGAAGCGCAGCAGCACGTAGATGGCGACCTTGGTGGTGGTGGCCGACAGGAACACCGTGACCATGGAGGGCGCATAGGTATAGGCGTTCGGCAGCCACAGATGCAACGGAAACAGCGCCAGTTTCAACGAGATGCCGACTGCAATGAACGCGAACGCAGCTCGGATCGTGCCCGTATCCGACACTTCGGGCAGACGCGCTGCCAGGTCGTTCAGGTTCAGCGTCCCGGTCATGATGTACAGGAAGCCGATGCCGACCAGCAGGAAGGTGGTGCCGACGGTCCCCATGATCAGGTACTGATAGGCCGACAGTACTGCCCTGCGATCGCGCCCCATGGCGATCAGAGCGTAGGAAGCCAGAGCCGAGATCTCGAAGAAGACGAAGATGTTGAAGGCGTCGGCGGTGATGGTGATGCCCAGCAGGCCGGCATTGGCCAGCAGGAAGGCAGAGTAGAACAGTGCGATCTTGTGGCGCGGCACTTCCTGCTCGACGCTGGCCCTGGCATAGGGCAGGACGATGGCGCTGACCAGCCCGATGATGACCAGGACCCAGGCACTCATGGCATCGACCTGGTACTCGATGCCCCACGGCGGTGCCCAGCCGCCCATCTCGTAGCTGATCACGCTGCCATCCACGGTCTGCTGCAGCAGCAGCAGAGCAACGATCAGCGTGGCCCAGCAGGCCGCCAGCGTGATGCCCCACGCCAGGCCGGGCATCCGGGTGAGCAGCATCACCAGTGGGGCGGCGGTCAGGGCAATGACCACCTGAAGGGCGGGCAGGTGCTCGAGCATCAGATCATCTCGTCCTTCTGATGGATGTCTTCTTCTTCGATGCTGCCGTAGCGTTCATGAATGCGGACGACCAGGGCCAGGCCCATTGCGGTCAGCGCGACACCCACGACGATCGCGGTCAGGATGAGGACGTGCGGAAGCGGGTTGGAGTATTCGGTCACCCCTTCGATGTAGACCGGGGCCGTCCCGCCCTCCAGCTTCGAGAGGCTGATGAAGAAGATGAACACCGAGGTCTGGAAGATGTTCAGACCTACCAGTTTCTTGATCAGGTTGCCCTGGGCGATGACGATGTAGAAGCCGATCATCATCAGCACCACCACGACCCAGTAGTTGTACAGACCCAGCCACTCCATCAGACACGCTCCCGGCCGGCAAAGGAGTAGAACAGGGTCAGTGCCACTGTCGCCACGGTAATGCCCACTCCCAGCTCGATGCCGATGATGCCCAGCGTTTCACCGGCCTGGTCGTTGGGCAGCAGCACCTTGTATTCAAGGAAGTTGCCACCGAGGAACATGCTGGCGATGCCGAAGGCGATGAAAATGAGCACGCCGATGGCGGCCAGTGCATGGACCACTTCCGGCGGAATGGCGCGCTGGGCCGCATCAAGACCATAGAGCAGGGTGTAGATGATGAAGCCGGCGGTGAACACCACCCCTGCCTGGAAGCCGCCTCCGGGGCTGTATTCGCCGTGGAACTGTATGTACAGGCCGAACAGCAGCATGATCGGAATCATGAGTCGGCTGACGACCCGCAGTACCAGATACTGATTCATCGCGGTCTGCCTCGTCGCTGAGAGACGGTTTCCCGTCGCCGCCGCCGGGTGGTGCCTGCGCCCAGGACCAGCAGCACGCCCACCGCCGCAGCAAAGATGACTACTGCCTCGCCCAGGGTATCGATGCCACGGTAGGTGGCCAGGACCGAGGTCACCATGTTGGGGATGCCGATTTCCTCGGGCGACTCCTGCGTGAAGCGCGGCGACAGGTGGGTGTGCGCGGGCGCTTCCGGATCACCATAGCGGGGCATGTCCAGGGTGCCGTAGATCAGTGCGGCTCCGGTGACCGTCACCACCAGCAGGGCCATGGCGTTGTGTGCGCCGCCGTGCACCTTCTCCTTGCGTGTGGTCAGTGCGATGGTGCCCAGCATCAGGATCACGAGCAGCCCTGCACCTACCGCTGCTTCGGTCAGGGCCACGTCGACCGCGTCAAGCAGCACGAACAGGGTTGCCGCAATCAGGCTGTAGATCCCTGTCAGCATGGTGACGGCAAGCAGGTTGCGCACCCGCGCAATGGCCACCGCGACCACCACCAGGAAGGTCAGCAGAACAATGTCGATCAACGCTTCGATGATTCACCTCCTGACCGATCCGGACGCCAGGGCTCCAGTGCATCGTGGCGGGCCGCCTTGGCCAGCGCATGGGCTGCGGTCGGACCCGTGAAC
>LFIK01000685.1_pt1 | contig 25786 bp, 24 predicted proteins | sample 643401 | NCBI WGS metagenome assembly LFIK01 (sample SAMN03777447, study PRJNA286221) | soda lake metagenome | biome: soda lake; feature: Kulunda steppe; material: water; isolation source: sample T5-Br brine of Lake Tanatar-5 | place: Russia: Kulunda steppe | collected 2010-07
CCGTCTCCGGCCAGTTCGAGCCGCAGAAGGTGGTGCTCGGCGTCAACCGGATGAGCGATCTCGTCCAGGCGCAGCTCAAGGACGTGCTCGACGCCTATACCCAGGGCAATGTCGAGGCGGCGCTCGACGTCTGGGAGCGCGACGAGGCAACGGATGCGCTCTACACCTCGCTGTTTCGCGAATTGCTCACCTATATGATGGAAGATCCGCGCAACATCTCGTTCTGCACGCATCTGCTCTTCTGCGCAAAGAACGTCGAGCGCATCGGCGACCACACCACCAATATCGCCGAGACGGTGCATTACCTCGTCAAGGGCGAGCCGCTCACCGCCGAGCGGCCCAAGAAGGACCGCACCTCGCTGGAGCATGTCGAACATACGGGCAAGTGAGCCCCTGCCCTGCACGGATCGTAACCTGCGGCGCGAAGGCGCGCCGCATCACAAGGCGATGAAGAGATGCCGACGAAGGTTCTGGTAGTCGAGGACGAGGAAGCGCTGACCCTGCTTCTGCGCTACAATCTCGAAGCGGAGGGATATGCGGTCGACAGCGTGGCGCGCGGCGACGACGCGGAGATCCGGTTGAAGGAGCAGGTGCCGGATATCGCCGTCGTGGACTGGATGCTGCCGGGCATTTCCGGCATCGAGCTCTGCCGCCGCATCCGCGCCCGCGAGGAGACGCGGCGCCTGCCGGTGATCATGCTCACCGCCCGTGGCGAGGAAGGTGACCGCGTGCGCGGCCTTGCCACCGGTGCCGACGACTACATCGTCAAGCCATTCTCCGTCCCCGAATTCCTGGCCCGGGTGAAGGCGCTCCTGCGCCGAACCGATCCCAACCTCCTCTCGGACAAGCTCGTGGCGGGTGATATCGAACTCGACCGGGACAGCCGGCGGGTCAAGCGCAACGGCACCGAACTGCACCTCGGCCCGACCGAGTTCCGCCTGCTCGAATTCCTGATGCGCACGCCCGGACGCGTCTTCACCCGCGAGCAGCTACTCGACAATGTCTGGGGCCGCGACGTCTATATCGACGAGCGCACCGTCGACGTCCATGTCGGGCGCCTGCGCAAGGCCATCAAGGCACAATCCGGCTCCGACCCGATCCGCACGGTGCGCGGCGCGGGGTATGCGTTCGAGGGGTGAGCCGCCGCTTGCGGCAGATCGTCGAGCACGACGGCGGCACCCGTCGCGCAAATGTCCGCCGATACGAGATGCCCATGGCATAACAGGTGCCTGCGCCAGGATTTGCCAAATGGGATCGACCGGCACGCAGTCGAACCGGGCATCCCGCATGACGTCACCAAACGCGAAACGCCCTCCCGGCTTCGACCCGGGAGGGCGTTTTCCCGCCTTGACGCAGATGCTTCAGCGGAAGGCCTGCGCGAACTGTGTCAGCGTCGGCTCGTCGGTATAGTCGAGCTTGAGCGGCGTGATCGAGATACGCTTGTTGTGGATCGCCCACAGATCGGTGCCGTGGCCAGGCGTGAAATCCGCCTTGGCGAAGGCGATCCAGTAATACGGATTGCCGCGCCCGTCCTGGCGCGCATCGATCGTCAGGAAAGCCTGGTCGCGCAGGCCCTGGTTGGTCGCGACGGTGGCGACGACGTCGTCGGGCTCGCAATCGGGGAAGTTCACGTTGACGAGCGAATGACGCGGCCATTCCATCTCGAGCAGCTTGCGCACGATGCCCGGGCCGTAATGCTCGGCGGTGTGGTACTTCACCTTGTTGCGCCCACCCGGGCCATAGGCCTGCGACAGGGCTATGGAGCGCACGCCCAGCATCGTCCCCTCGATCGCCGCCGCGATGGTGCCGGAATAGCTGACATCCTCGGCGACGTTCTGGCCGCGATTGACGCCTGAGAGGATGAGATCGGGCTTTTTGTCGGTCAGGATCGAGCGCATCGCCATGATGACGCAATCGGTCGGCGTGCCCTTCACCGCGTAATGACGCTCGGAAATCTCGCGCAGGCGCAGCGGATCGTTGAGCGAAAGCGAATGCGAGACGCCGCTCTGGTCGGTTTCCGGGGCAACGACGATGACGTCGTCCGACAATTGCCGCGCGATCGCCTCCAGCGCCTTCAGGCCGGGAGCATGGATGCCGTCGTCATTGGTGCAGAGAATGCGCATGGTCTCAGGACTGCCTTTCGATACGGGTGATTCCGCCCATATAGGGCGCGAGTGCCGACGGGATTGTGACGGAACCGTCGGCGTTCTGATAATTCTCCATCACCGCGATCAGCGCGCGGCCCACGGCGACGCCGGAGCCGTTGAGCGTATGCACGAATTGCGGCTTGCCGTCGCGGCGGAAGCGCGCGCCCATGCGCCGGGCCTGGAAATCGCCGCAGACCGAGCAGGAGGAGATTTCGCGATAGGCCTGCTGGCCCGGCAGCCAGGCCTCGATATCGTAGGTCTTCTGCGCGGCGAAGCCCATATCGCCGGTGCAGAGCGTCATGACGCGGTAGGGAATGTCGAGCTTCTGCATCACCGCCTCGGCGCAGGCGAGCATGCGTTCGTGCTCGTCGCGCGAGGTCTCGGGGGTGGTGATCGAGACGAGCTCGCATTTCCAGAACTGGTGCTGACGCAGCATGCCGCGCGTATCGCGCCCCGCCGACCCGGCTTCCGCCCTGAAACACGGCGTCAGCGCGGTGAAGCGAAGCGGGAGCTCCTCCTCGGCGAGGATCGATTCGCGCACGAGATTGGTGAGCGGGACCTCGGCGGTGGGGATGAGCCAGCGGTCCTCCTTGGAGGGCGCGGCGTCGAGCACGCGCTCGACGAGGCCGACAAGATCGATCTCGCCGGCGCGGAAAGCCGCGACATCCGCCTCGCCGGCATGCTGCAGAGCCTCGTGTAGCAGCTCCGAGCGGGTGCCCTCACTAAAGCCCATGAACTGATCATCGCGGAATTTCGGCAATTGCGCCGTCCCGAACATTGCCTCGTCGCGCACCAAGAGCGGCGGGTTGACCTCGGTATAGCCGTGCTCGCCCGTATGCAGGTCGATCATGAACTGGCCGAGCGCCCGTTCGAGCCGCGCGATCTGGCCCTTGGTCACGACGAAGCGTGAGCCCGAGAGCTTGGCCGCCGTTTCGAAATCCATCTGGCCCATGGCCTCGCCGAGCTCGAAATGCTGCGCCGCCTCGCCCTCGCGCGGGGTGCCGTAGCGGCTCTTCTCGACATTGTCGGCTTCATCCGCGCCATCGGGCGTCTCGTCGGCGGGAAGGTTGGGCAGGGCGGCGAGCGCATCGTGGATCTCGCGCTCGACGCGGCGCTGGTCGGCTTCGAGCGTCGGGGCGCGCTCCTTGAGCGCGGAGACCTCCGCCATCAGTTCCTGCGCGCGCGCCTCGTCCTTCGCGGCCTTGGCCTTGCCGATCTCCTTGGAGCGGGCATTGCGCGTCTCCTGAAGGGATTGCAGCTCCGCGATGATGCGCCGGCGCTCGTCATCGAGGGCAACCAGCCCGGCGGCGGTGCCGGCGAAGCTCTTGTCGCGGCGCATCAGCGCCTGATCGAATCCATCGGGGTTGTCGCGGATCGCGCGGATATCGTGCATGGCTCATCGACTCGGGGCCGGGACTGACTTCGCCTGCCCGACGCGCCGACGGCGTCAGAGCTCAGCGTCGCGCGCGGCCTCGGCTTCCGCCCGCTTCTTCTCGACCATCCTGACGGAGAAGATGCTCGCCTCGTAAAGAAGCAGCGTCGGTATCGCAAGGGCGAACTGGCTGATCACGTCCGGCGGCGTGAAGAAGGCCGCCACGATGAAGACGAGCACCACCGCATATTTGCGCTTGGTCTTGAGATAATCCGAATCGATCAGCCCCGCCCGCGCCAGCAGGGTCAGGATCACTGGTAGCTGGAAGACGATGCCGAAGGCGAAGATCAGCATCATGATCAGGGAGAGGTATTCCCCGACCTTGGGCAGGAATTCGATCGTCGGCTGCCCCTCGATCGCAAGCTGCTGCATGCCCACGGAGAAATACATCAAGAGCGGCATGGCGACGAAATAGACCACCGCCGCGCCCAGCGCGAACAGCACGGGCGTCGCCACCAGATAGGGGATGAAGGCGTTGCGTTCGTTTTTATAGAGGCCCGGCGCGATGAATTTGTAAATCTGTATCGCGATATAGGGGAAGGCCAGGAAGGCCGCGCCGAAGAACGCCACCTGGAGCTGGGTGAAGAAATATTCCAGCCCGTGCGTATAGATCATCCGCGCCTCTTCCGGCGTGGCGAGCGCCTGGACATAGGGCCGGACGAGAATGTTGTAGATCGTGCGCGCGAAGGTGAAGCAGATGACGAACATCACCACGAAGGCGATCATGGCGCGGATCAGGCGCTGACGCAGCTCGATCAGATGCTCGATCAAAGGCGCGCGGGACGCTTCGATCTCGTCCTCGTCCACATGCGTCGTCACGTCTTGCTCTCTTCCCTGGCGGTCGCTTTGGCTGAGGATTTGCCGGTTGCGGATTTGGCAGCGGAGGATTTGCTCGCAGTGGAAGCCTTGCCGCCCCCGGCCTTCGTTGCGGCGGCTTTACCGGCACCCGGTTTTGCACCGGCCTTGCTGGTGGCAGACTTCGCCGTCGAAGCCTTGGTCCCTGAAGCCTTGGTCCCCGAAGCCGCCCCCGCGCCGGATGCAGCTTTCGAGGAGGCGGCTGACGCCGACGCGCCGCCCGTTCCCGCCGGCTTCGCCGCAGCGGCAGCCGCGGGCCCTTTCGCCGAGGATGCTCCGGATGCCGCATCCGCGCCCGCATCGCCAGCCTCGGCGCTCGCGGAATCCTTACCTGCCGTCCCGTCGATCGCCCCCTTGACCTGATCCCGCACGCCCGTGACCTCGTCACGCACGGCCTTGGCCGGGTTCATGGCGCGCGTCGTCTGCTTGTTCAGATTGTCGAGATCCTTGCGGACATGATCGAGATCGGCCTCGCGCAGGGCCTCGTTGAACTGGCCCTGGAAATCGGAGGCGAGACGCCGGATCTTGCCGATCATGCGCCCGATCGTGCGCAGGGTGCCGGGCAGCTCCTTCGGGCCGATCACGATGAGCGCGATCGCTCCGATCAGCAGAATCTCCGTCCAGCTGAAATTCAACATGCTCCGCCGCCTCACAGCCTGCGCGGCGGATGCCCGGCATGCCTCGCACGCCGCATCTCACCGCGCTCTCGCGTCACCGCATCCGCAAAGGCCGGCTTCAGCCCGCCTTCTTCTGCGCGACCTTGCTGTCCTTGGTCTCGGCGGTTGCCGTGTTCTGGTGCTCGATGGCCTTAGGAGGCTCTTTCTTCTCCTCCTGGGCCTCGGCCTCGTCGTCGTTCATGCCTTTCTTGAAGGCCTTGATGCCCTTCGCCACGTCGCCCATCATTTCGGAGATCTTGCCCCGGCCGAAGAGCAGCACGAGCAGCACGCCGACGATGATGATTTGCCAAATACTCGGGCTCATAACCAACCTCCCAGGACGCCCTCCTCCGGGCGTGCGTCAAACCTTTGGACTTTCGAACCTAAGTTCGTGAAGCGGCGAAAACAAGGAAATCCTCACCTCTTCCGCATCATCGGCGCCAGCACGACACCTGACCGCAGACGATGAGCGCGGCCGCATGTCCGCCCTGCGCACCGCCTTCGCCCACTCTAGCCCGAAATCAGGCAGCGGGAAACGCCCGACAATCCGGCGCAGACGCTGCGATCAATCGTCGCGATGCACCCGTTCATTGCGTTCATGCCGCTCCTGCGCCTCGATCGACAGGGTGGCGATGGGCCGGGCCTCGAGGCGCTTGAGCGAGATCGGCTCACCCGTCTCCTCGCAATAGCCGTAGGAGCCGTCATCGATTCGCACCAGCGCCGCATCGATCTTGGCGATCAGCTTGCGCTGACGGTCACGGGCGCGCAACTCGATCGCGCGATCCGTTTCGGATGACGCCCGATCGGCGATATCCGGATGGTTTTCGTTCTCGTTCTGAAGCGTATTCAGGGTTTCAGCCGCTTCGCGGATGATATCCTGCTTCCACTGGATGAGCTTGCGGCGAAAATACTCGCGCTGCCGCTCGTTCATGAACGGCTCGTCCTCGGTCGGACGATAGGACGTTTCGATCACCGTGTTCGTCATCGTGACCCTTTTTCGTTCGCCTTGGCGACGCGCGTGGCGCCGGTGGCTGCCCCCTCGGCTTGCGGATGCCTTATAGCGAAGCGCGCCCCCCCGCACAATCACGAAGACATCCACCGACCGCTATACGATCATGCAAAGCCGAAAGAACCGTGAAAATGGTCTTTCACACCGTTTTTCAACAGCTTGATGACAAGGCCGAACGCGCCGATCGAACCGCCCGACGCGTTCAGCGTACCGCGCCGCTCTGCGGTTCTTCGCCACCGAGCTTGGCGAGTTCGACCTGCGCGCGCAGTTCGATATGGGCGATGACCTCGTCGAGCCGGGTGTCTCCGGTCGCCTCGCGCCGTTCGGCGAGGCGGGCGGCCAAGGCCTTGAGATCGGAGACGGGCACGCGGCCACTCAGCAGCGCGGCCTTCAGCCGGTCGAGCGCATCGAGGATGTCGTGCCCTCGCCGCGCCGCGCGGCGCCGGCGATCCCCCTCCCCGGCCTCTTCCTGCAAGGCCAGCAGCGCATCGAGGGAGCCGATCGGTGCTGCGGCGGCGGCACCGGACGACGCCCGTGCGCCCCCGCCATCCGAAACGGAAAAGCCGCCGCCACCCGCACGACGGCGGGCTGCCGCCACGGAAGCAATCGGCGAAGCGTTGGTCTTGGGATCGATCCGCATGGGACGCCCTCCGGCTGTCACAGACGAGACGATGATCCCCCCTCATGGTTAATGCCGCGTTAACCACCCGGCAGTTTCTGCCCGGTCACGTCGTCCCGGTCGATTCTGCCGGCAAGGTTTACCGGGCCGTTGCGGTCTCGCTCACCGGGCGCGATTCCAGCCAAGCGTGCAATTCTCCCGATAAACACAAGAAATCCTTCATTTTTCACAGGCGCGATGGTCTCGCGTGAATCTGGCACGCGCTTCGCTTGGGATGTCGTGGTTTTTGGCGACGAGAGTGCGACCATGTTCGAGACGATGCGCAAGATCGCCCATCTGGGCTTCATCCTCGCCTTTGCTGCGGGGCCGATTCTGCTCGCGGCTGCGCCGACCGCCCACGCCGATGCGGCGCGTCCGATGACCAACATGTCGCGCATCAAGGATCTCGCCGATGTGGAGGGGGTCCGTCAGAACCAGCTCGTCGGTTACGGTCTCGTCGTCGGTCTCCAGGGGACGGGCGATTCCCTCAACAATTCGCCCTTCACCCGGCAATCCCTCACCGCCATGCTCGAGCGTCTCGGCGTGAACACGCGCGGCGCCAATCTGCGCACGGCGAATGTCGCGGCGGTGATGGTCACCGCCAACCTGCCCGCCTTCTCGACGCAAGGCACCCGCCTCGACGTCACCGTCTCCGCGCTCGGCGATGCCGGCTCGCTGGAGGGCGGGACGCTGCTCGTGACGCCGCTTCTGGGCGCCGATGGCGAGGTCTATGCCGTGGCGCAGGGCTCGATCGCGGTCGCCGGCTTCGGTTTCGAGGGCGAGGCCGCCCGCATTCAGCGCGGCGTGCCGACGGTGGGCCGGATCTCGAACGGCGCACTGGTCGAGCGCGAGATCGAGTTCCCCCTGGCCGAAAAGCGCCAGCTGCGTCTGGCGCTGCGCAATCCCGATTTCACCACCGCCCGGCGCATCGCCACCGCCATCAACGATTTCCTCGGCGCCGATGCCGCCGCGCCGAGCGACCCCTCTACGGTGCATCTGCGCATCCCCGAGGATTACCGCGGCAACATGATCGAGCTCCTCACCGAGGTCGAGCAGTTGCGCGTCGAGCCTGATCAGCCCGCCAAGATCGTCGTGGACGAGCGATCCGGCATCATCGTGATGGGCCGCGACGTACGCGTCTCCACCGTGGCCGTGGCGCAGGGCAACCTCACCGTGACCATTTCGGAAGAGCCGCAGGTGGTTCAGCCCGAGCCCTTCTCCGATGGCGAGACCGTCGTCGTGCCGCGCACGGGGATCGAAGTCTTCGGCGAGGACGGCCAGCTTGCCATGGTTCCGGAAGGCGTGACCCTGCGCGAACTGGTCGATGGGCTCAACGCACTCGGCATAGGGCCGCGCGACCTGATCGCGATCCTTCAGGCGATCAAGGCGGCGGGCGCCCTCCAGGCAGATATCGAGGTGTTGTGATGACGCAGCTCTCCCTCGAAGCCACCCTCACCCTCGCCCGCGCCGCGGAAGGGCGCAGCGATGCCGCATCACGCGTCGATCCGCAAAGGCGCGAAAGCCTGCGGGCGCAGGCCGACGATTTCGAGACGATGTTCCTCGAGCAGATGCTCAATCGCGTCTTCGCTGCGGGCGGCGAGGAGGGCATGCTCGCCGAAGCGGGACCGGGCGCCGAGGCCTATCGCTCGATGCTGGTCTCGGAATACGCGCAACTGGTGACGAAGAGCGGCGGGGTCGGGTTGTCCGATCAGATCTATCGCGAATTGCTGAAGATGCAGGAAGGATGACGCCATGTGGGCCGATCCCGCCAGACCCCCCGCCGACAAGGCAACCCCCGCTGATCGCCGTGTCGCGAACCCGGCTGATGCCGAGGCCCTGATCCGCGAAATCCGCGAAACTATGGCCGCGCTCGAAAAACTCCTCGCCGTCGAGACCGAGCATGTGCGCGTCGGTCGCATCAATGACGGGCTGGCCGAGGGCGAGCGCAAGGATGCGCTCGCGGGCGCCTATCTGCAGGGTCTGGAGGCGCTCAAGGCGAATGCGGTCGCGCTTGCGCGTTTCGCGCCCCAGGCCCTCGACATCCTGAAACAGGAGCACGCGGCCTTCGCCAGGGTGATCGAAACCAACCAGATCGTGCTGGCGACGGCGCGGGCGGTCTCGGAAAACCTGGTGAAGGGCATCGCCGACGAGCTCGGGCGCAGCCAGCGGCCCCAGGTCTACGGCGCCTCTGGCCCCCAACGTCGCCCGGCGACGGGTACGGCGCCGCTGCTCGTCTCCAAGAATCTGTAACGGCACGCAAGGCACCTGCAGACCAGGTTTTCTCTGAAATCGCACCCGGTCGGCAGGATTGCCGGGCGTTTCGCCATGTTTTTGCCTGCCACCGGCTGGAAAAACCTGCCATTGCCGCTTTTCCTGTGGCATAGCAGGACGTGTCCGACCGGGAGATGCGTTTCATGGAAACCTTGACGATCGCCAACATTGCGCTGCTCATCGGCGCCTTGTTCGTGCTGATCGGCATTGCATCCAGCCTGATCGCCTCGCGTTTCGGCGCCCCCCTGCTGCTGGTCTTCCTCGTGCTCGGGATGCTGGCCGGGCAGGACGGGATCGGCGGTATCGTCTTCGATGATTTCCGTGCGACCTATCTGATCGGCTCCGCCGCCCTCGCGGTGATCCTGTTCGATGGCGGGCTGCGCACGCGCATGGCGAATTTCCGTGGTGTGCTGGCACCTGCGGCGATGCTGGCGACGGTCGGGGTGGTGATCACGACCGTCGCCACCGGAGCCGCGGCGACGCTGATCCTCGGTCTGACCTTCGCCGAGGGCCTCCTCGTCGGCGCCATCGTCTCCTCGACGGATGCGGCGGCGGTGTTCTTCCTGATGCGCTCGAAGGGCATGCAGCTGCGCCGCCGCGTGAACAATACCCTCGAGATCGAATCCGCCACCAACGATCCGATCGCGGTCTTTCTGACGATCGCGCTCGTCGAGGTCGTGCTGCTGCAGGGCGTGGAGAGCGGCTGGGCCATTGGGGCGTTGCTCCTGCAACAGGCGGCGATCGGCGCGGGTCTGGGCGTGCTCGGCGGCATCGCGCTGGTCTGGGCGCTGAACCGCTTCACCCTGCCCCATGGCCTGCACCCGCTGATGGCGGTCTGCGCGGCCATCCTCATCTTCGCGCTGACATCGGTGCTCGGCGGCTCGGGTTTCCTTGCCGCCTATCTCGCCGGGCTGGTGCTCGGGAACCGGCCCGTGCGGGCTTTCCCCTCGATCCTGAGCTTCCACGATGCCGCGACCTGGCTCAGCCAGATCGTCATGTTCCTCGTGCTCGGCCTGTTGGTGACGCCCTCCACGCTCGTACACTACGCCCTGCCCGCATTGCTCGTGGCGGTGTTCCTGATCCTGATCGGACGCCCGATCGCGGTCTGGCTGTGCCTGACGCCGTTCGGTTTCGGCAAGCGCGAGAAGAACTTCATCTCGTGGGTCGGCCTGCGCGGCGCGGTCTCGATCTTCCTTGCCGCGATTCCGACACTGACGGCGGTGCCGAATGCGGAAGTCTATTTCAACGTCGCCTTCTTCGTCGTGCTGGTCTCGCTGCTGGTCCAAGGCTGGAGCGTCGGTTTCATGGCAACGAAGCTCGGGCAGCGCTCGGGCGAAGCCGCACCGGATCCCAAGCGCCTCGAAATCGATCTGCCTGGGCAGCTGGAGCTCGAAATGGTCGGCTATCCGATCACCGAGAACAGCCCCGTCCTTGCCCGCGCGGTGTATCCGTCCTGGATGCGGGTGATGATGATCGTTCGCGATGGTGAGGTGCTGACACCGGAAGCCGCCGGGCGGCTGCAGGCCGGCGATTACGGCTATTTCCTTGCCCCGCCGGCGCGCGTGCCCCGTCTTGACAGGCTGTTCGCCGCCTCCGAGGGGATCAGGCCGCCGGCGCTGGGCATGTTCAGTTTCTCAGGTGATGCGCTGGTCGAGGACGTCGCACGGCTCTACGGCCTGCATGTGCCAGCCGATCTGAGGAAACTCAGCATCGCCGAAGCCTTCGACGAGCGTTTCGAGGACCGGGTCGAGCCGGGCGACCGCATCGCCATCGAACCCGCCTTCCTCATGGCGACCTCCGTCCAGAGCGACGAAGTCGTGGCCGTCACGGTGGAATTCGACGAGCCCGAGGAGAAACCCGCGACGCCTTCTGCGAGAATGCTGGCGCGGCTCAAGGCCTGGCGCAGCCGCCGCGCCCTCGCCCGCACGGCCCGGGCGGCGGCCATGCAGGAAGAGGCCTCCGCCGGCAAGGAAGAGGCCGGGCCATCTCACAAGCCCTGAGCATCAAGCCCTGAGCATGTCGTTCGCGGATATTCGCGCCCGAGGGCGCTTTTCGATCTGACGGAATGATGCGCTATTGCGCTTCATCCGCATCGCTCTTGCGCAATTCCGGATGCAGGGTCTTGCCCAGGATATGCGCATCCCGGTTGATCACATGGCTGCCGTGACCGACGATCAGCGGATCGGGCGCATGGACCACGTTATGGTTCTTCTCCGGGTAATCGAGCCCATGCAGGAAGTGCATCATGCATTCCAGCCGCGCGCGCTTCTTGTCGTCGGATTTCACCACGGTCCAGGGCGCGTCGGCGGTGTCGGTGTAGAAGAACATCGCCTCCTTCGCCTCGGTGTAATCATCCCAGCGGTCGAGGCTCGCGACATCGATCGGGCTCAGCTTCCATTGCTTGAGCGGATCATTCCTGCGCGAGGCGAAACGCTTGCGCTGTTCCTCGCGCGTAACAGAGAACCAGTATTTGAACAGGTGGATATCCGAGCGCACCAGCATGCGCTCGAGCTCCGGCGTCTGGCGCATGAACTCCAGATATTCGTTGGGCGAACAGAAACCCATGACCCGCTCGACCCCGGCGCGGTTGTACCAGGAGCGGTCGAACAGGACGATCTCGCCCTCTGTCGGCAGATGCTGGATATAGCGCTGGTAATACCATTGCCCCCGCTCGATCTCGCCCGGCTTCTCCAGGGCGACGATGCGTGCGCCGCGCGGATTGAGATGCTCCATGAAGCGCTTGATCGTGCCGCCCTTGCCGGCGGCGTCGCGCCCCTCGAACAGAATGACGATCTTCTGCCCGGTCTCCTTGGCCCAGCGCTGCGCCTTGAGAAGCTCGACCTGCAGGGCCTTTTTCTTCTTCTCATAGGCCTTGCGCCGCATCCGTGTGCGATAGGGAAACTCGCCGCTCTCGAAGGCATGCCGTACGGCATCGGGATCATGGCGCATGGCGGCGAGCCGCGCACGCGGAGATTGGGGATCGTGTTCGGCCTCGGTCGGGGTCGTTTCGGCAGACGGTGTCGTCGCATCAAGGGAGGCGGCATCCTCGCCGGTCCGCTTTTCTGGCTCTTCCATGGCATCCCCCTGCATCGCTTAGCCGTCGAACAAGGGCCCAGCCTGCGCCCAATTGCGAGGCGGCGCCTTGCGTCATGTCAAGCGATGGCGACAATCTGCGGGATCATGCCGGAGCAGAAACGCGCCCGCCGCGTCGATGATCCGAGGCTTACGCGGCTTCCCTGCCCGGGCGCGGCGCGCGTATCCCCGTATCGACGTCGAGGCGTTCGGGCGCGAGCATGGCGAGGCTGCCATCGGGCTCGGGCGCGAAACGGTGGACATAGAAATACGGGATTTCCAGCGAGCTCATCACCGGTGACGGCGCGGAGATGATGCGGGTGTCGCCGCAGGCGCCGATCCAGTCGATATGGCGATGCCCGTGCAGGGCAATGGCGCGACGGCCCAGCGGCTTGAGCTGGCGGACGAAGGCACTGCCGTTGATCAGGGCGGTGCCGATCCGCGCGGCGAAGGCGGAGATCGGCTTGGGATACTCCACCAGATGGTGATGCAGCGCGATCAGCCAGCGCGCCCGCGGAAACTGGCGCATGGCAATACGCATGTCGCGCATCTGTTCGGACGGCACCAGCCCGAGCGCATTGGTGAAGGAGAAATTCGCCTCGGCATTGGAATTCAGCAGCATCACGCCGAGCCCGTCCTCCGGGCGTGGCGGCAGGATCATGGGAAAGACATCGTCCCAAAGCGCCGACATCCGCATGGAGAGCCGGAAGTTTCCGGTATCGGCGAAGCGCGCGATGGCCTCGTGATGCGGCGCCAGCGCCGTCGAGAGCGTGCGCGCGAAATGCCCGGATTTGTGATCCATCACCAGCACCCGGTCCCCCTGGACCGCCGCCATGGCGGAAAGCGCGCGCATCTGGCGCAGGCTCTTGCCGATGCTGGTGGGCAGTTCGAGGCGCGCGGGATTGGACCGGTCCACGACATTGAGATCATGATTGCCCGGCAGCATGAGGCAGCGGGCGGCCAGTTCGGGATAGCCGTCGAGTGCCCCGATGAACTCCGCCCATTCGCTGGAGCGCCCGCAATCGGTCATATCCCCGCTCATCAGGACGATGTCGACCGGATCGCGCGCATGCGCCTCCGCGAGAGCCGCCAGTGCCGCGTGGATCTTCGCATTGCCGCGCGGTCCGCGCCGCCCCGCTTCGAGACGAAATTCGTGCGGACTTCCCACGGCATGGAGATCCGACAATTGCGCCACGCGCCAGATCGTCCTGTCAGGCTCCTCCGCGTCGAACCCATCGTAATCGCGCGGTTGATCCATGAGCGCATCGGCCAGGCTCCAGACCAGCGAGGCCGCCGCGAGAAACAGGCCGACGACCACGACGCTGTTGGCCAGCGTCGGTACGATCAGACGCTGGGGAAAGCGCAGATCCCAGATACTCCCGACCCAGCGCGTCTGCGGCCAGGCCAGCAGCACCAGCCACAGGGCGATTCCACACAGCACCAACCCGGCCAGCGCCGTAGCGCCCGCGCTCAGCGCCCGGCGCGTGCGCGGCGCCGTGCCGTAGGGGATCACGCGCTCCCCGAGATGACGCAGCCCCTCGCGGAATATGGCGTATCCCGGCTGCACCACGAGCGAAATCAGGGTCCAGAAACTGCGCTCCGTGGCCCGGAACAGCGGCCTCCCGCCATACCAGGCGGCAAGGAGCACCAGAGCCAGCGTCGCAAGCGCGGGGATCACGCCGGTCGCCAGATCGGTCAACCCGCGCGAGATCTGGGCATACCATCCCGTAGCGACGAGCGGCGCGACGCCGAGCAGGATCGCGGGCACGATGATCAACAGGATGAAGGCCAGCGCGAGCTTGAGAAAGTTGATCTCCACCAGCATGGAACCGGCCATCACCAGGAGGGACCGGTCACGCGGACTGGCCGCGTCGTCCTCGACATCGCCGAGACGCGGATCGATCAGAAATCCAGGGCGTTTTCGATCCCTTTCGGTCACCACATTCTCGCTTCCTCGCCGCGCGCGGCACATATGCGTGAGCTTACGCGCTCGCACTCAATTGTCAGCCCCGGTCGGATGCCACATCATCGAAACCGTGAACAGCCCCGGCCGGATGGAAACCTTTCGCGTGCCGGGGCGTTTCATGCTTAGCCGTAGCAAGACGGGCACCTGCCTATACGGCATCACGCGCGAATTCACGAGGAGACCATGGCCACACAAGACCGCAGTCTGAAGAATCTGCAAAAAGCGCTATCGATGGAGCTCACCGCCGTGCACCAATATCTGCTGCACGCGCATGTGCTCGACGATTGGGGGCTCGACAAGCTCGCCGCGAAGATGCGCGAGGAGATGCAGGAAGAGCTCGGCCATGCCAGCGAGTTCATCGAGCGGATCCTCTACCTCGAGGGCAATCCCGTCGTTTCCGAGGAAAAGGCGCCCACCAAAGCCGAGACGCTGCAAGACCTGTTCAAATCCGACCTGAAGGAGGAAAAGGGCGCCATCAGCTTCTACACCCAGGCTTTCATGGAAGCGATGGAAGACGGGGATGTCGGCACCAAGGCGATTTTCGAGCGCATCATTCTCGACGAGGAAGGCCATGCGGAATGGCTCGGCCTGCAGCTCGACCTTCTCGGACGCATGGGTGAACCCGCCTTCATTTCGAAATACATGAGCTCGTCCGCCGATCACTGACAGGTTTCGACCCCGATCTCGGCGACGACCGGGAGATGATCCGACGCCCATCGCGCCTTGGCGGAGCGGTGGGCGTAGACGCGTAACGGGCTGCCGAGCCGCCAGGTGACGATCCGGTCGAGCGCGAAGACGGGAAAAAGCGAGGGAAAACTCGCCGGCGCCCCCGTCGGATCGCAGCCCGTCATCAGCGGGCGGATGGTGGGATCGAAGACCATCCAGTCGTTCAGATCACCCATCAACAGCACGGGCTGAGGCGCCGCCTCGGCGATGATCGCGGCGAGCTGCCGGCTCTGCGCCCGGCGCTCGCGCAACGACAGGCCGAAATGCGTCACCATGACCCGCAGGCTCGTACCTTCCACGTCCAGCTCGACATCGACGACACCGCGCGGCTCGCGTGCGCCGTAGCGAATATCGTGGCGGCGCACCTTGCGCACGGGAAAGCGCGTCAGGAGCATATTGCCGTAATGGCCGCGATGCTCGATCAGGTTCGAGCCCGCCACGGCCTGGTAGCCGGGAAGGTGGGCGAGGAACTCCGCCTGCGATTCACCTCCCAGCGCGGGATCCGCACGCCAGTTCACCTCCTGGAGGCCGATGACCGGCGCCCCCACCTCGAGGATGACGTCGGCCACGCGCTGCGGATCATGCCGGCGATCAGACCCGACGGTGCGGTGGATGTTATAGGACGCGGCACGAAAACGATACAGCAAGACTTTCCCCTCGTGATCGCCGATCACGTTTGACTTTTGCCCCTCGTGATCAGCGATCACGTTTTTCGATCCGCGCCGCAAAGCGCCGCCAGAGCCAGCTTCCGACGGCGATGATCGTTGCGGCGACGGCCAGCAGAGCCGCGAGATTGGCAGGGCCGGGATCCTCGAAGACGACCCGCAATTGCCCCGAGAACAGCGTCAGCGCGACGATACCGGGGGCCAGCCCAGCGAGCGTGCCCATGATATAGGCCCGCAGATCTGTGCGGCTCGCGCCGGCGGCGAGATTGACCAGCCCGAACGGCGCCACCGGGATCAGTCTGATCAGCATGACCGAGAGCGCGCCACGCCGCCCCAGTGCCTGCCCAATATGTTCGAGCCGCCCCCGCGTCAGGCGCCGCAAGCGCCTGCGCCCGACGAGTCTGCCGAGCCCATAGCCCAGAAGGGCCGATGCGAGGCTGCCCGTGGCGGCGATGCCCAGCCCGATCAGGGGGCCGTAGATGAGACCCGTCGCCAGGATCAGGATCAGCACCGGAAACATCACGATGCCGGCCACGAGATAGCCACCGAGCATCAACACGACACCGCCCCACCAGGACGGTGCGAGCCCCGCCGCATTCAGCCGCCCGGCCTCCGCCAGCACGTCACCGGGCCCCTCACGCCAGAACACGGCGAAGGCCAGCAGCGCCAGCACCGTCACGCCGAGGCCGATCAACCCGCTGCGCAGCTGGCCGCGCGCGATGGAATCCTCGGTAAGGTCATCGGCCAGCCGCTCCGGCTCGGCTGTCGCGGCAGGGTCGAGGATCCCCGTTTCCCCGATGACGATGTCGAGCTGATCCGGTGGTGTCTGCGGAAAATCGATCAGCGTGCGCCCGCGCTCCTGCCGCAGCCGGGCGATCGCCCCGGCCAGACTGCCCTCATCCGCAATCGCACGCGTGACCGTCTCGACATCACAGGCCAGGTGTTCGGCGAGGAGATCGTCGCGGAAACGCGTGATGCGCCGCGCCGCCTCGCTGCCCGGCTCGGCTGCGAGGGCGATGTCGCATTCGCTGTCGAGCCCCATGGAGCGGTTGTTGAGATTGGAGGAGCCGATCCGCAGGAAGGCATCGTCGATGACCATCGCCTTGGCATGCACCATGATCGGCACATCCGCGCCCTCCCCCGTCATCGGGATATGGACATGCAGGCGCTGCTCGTGATCGGCCTCGCGCAACATCGCCAGCAGCCGGCGCTGGTTCATGCCCATGGCCGTCTGTTCGATCCAGCCCGACGGTTCGCGCGGCAGGATCAAGACGATCTCGGGGCCACCCTTCTCCCGCAGCCGCGCCGCCAGCGCTTCGCCGACGCTTGCGGAGGTCACGTACTGGTTCTCGATGTAGATCGTCTGGCGCGCAGCTGCGATCGAGGACAGGTAGAGCGCCTCAACCTGCCGCATCTCGCCGAGATCTTTCCAGGCGGCGCGGGTGCGTGCGATCGCGACGGGATGATCGTGGAAATCAACGTCGAGCGTCCCGGGCCACAACGCCGCGATATCGGCCTCGTCCGTCGCCGAATCCGGGGATGCGAGAGCCTCGCCGGTCGCCACTTCCCAGCGCTCGCGGGCTATCTCGCCGATCGCCCGCGCGGCTTCTCCCGAGACGGCGATCTGGATGTCGTGATGCGGCTGCGGAATTTCGCCGCCGGGCTCGCGGCGCCGTTCGTCGTTTGGATCATGAGCCCGGGAATCGAGCCGCCCGGCGCGCAGATCGATACCGCCGACGAAGGCGACGGCGTCGTCGATCACCACCATCTTCTGATGCTGCGCGGCGCCGACGGGATGCTGGTTGTCGAGGGCGTAGAAGGCGCGTTTGTGGGTCAGCCAGTCGAGCCGCAGGCGCGGCAGCCATTCCCGGTCGAGCTTGTAGAGCAGCGGCGAATCCCAGTTCAACACATGGATGCGCAGATCCTGCCGCTGGTTCAGAAGATGGTCGAGGAAGGGTCCGAGCTCATTCGGCAGATCCGGCATGGCGCGGTCGGGAAATTCGAGCGCGATCCGGCTGTTCACGTCCCAGCCGATGATCAGGATCGAGCGTCGCGCCGCGCATGCCGCCTGCTTGAAGGCGCGGAAATAATCTTCCCCATCGACGAGACAGGCCACCCGGGAGGCCTGCGCCACACGCCAGCAATTCTCGCCCTCGCGAAATGCGTGCTGCCACGCCATGGCGCCTGTCGCCCCCTGCCCGCCCGTGCCGAACCGTCAGGTTCCGGTTTGCCATGCTACGGGCGGCTTGACCAGCGCCGCGTCATCCCTCGCCGGATCGACGCTCCGCCAGAATGCGATCGAGCTCGGCGCGCTCTTCCGGCGTGAGATCCGCCTGCACGGTCGGGACGACGTCGCGGCGACGGCGCAAGGCGAAGACGAGGCCGAGCGCGCCGGCACTCAGCACCAGCACCGGCGAGCCCCAGAGCAGCACCGTGTTGGCGTTGAACGGCGGGGTGAACAGCACGAAATCGCCATAGCGCGCCACGACGAAATCCTCGATCTCCTGATCGGAATAGCCTTCCACCAAGCGCTCGCGCACGAGGACCCGCAGGTCACGGGCGAGTGGCGCATCGGAATCGTCGATCGACTGGTTCTGACAGACGAGGCAACGCAGATTGGCCGACAGCGCGCGGGCGCGCTGCTCCAGCTCGGGATCGTCGAGGATCTCGTCCGGCTGCGGCCCGGCGAGCGCCGGCGTCGCGGTGACGCCACCAGACAGCGCCAGACCGACCGCGAAAGCCAGGGCGACGGCAAAGCGTCTCATCGCAGAGCTTCTCATGCGCAACTCCTCATTCCGCCGGGGCCGGGGCCGCGCCCGGGGCGTTTTCCTCGCGGCGCGCGCGCACGGGCGCACCGACGCGGAAGCGCCTGTCCGTCATGGAGATACCCGCGCCGAGCGCCGTGATCACGGTGCCGATCCAGATCAGCAGGATCAGGGGTTTGTAATACATGCGCAGCCCGAGCGAGCCGTCCGGCTGCGGCTCACCGAAACTGAGATAAACCTGCGAGAAGCCCACCGTATGCAGGCCCGCTTGGGTGGTGGGCATGTTGCGCGCGGGGAAAAAGCGCTTCGAGGTCTCGCGCTGGCCGATTTCCTGGTCGCCACGGAAGATGGTCATCAGCGCGACATCCTCCTGGAAATTCGGCCCCGTACGCGGGAAGACCGCATCCAGCCGCGCGGAATAGGCGCCGCCCACATGCTGCACGTCTCCCGGACGCATGGTCACGATCCGCTCCGTCTCCCAGGCGGTAGCGGCGATGCCGATCACGGTGACGCCGACACCCGCATGGGCGAGCACGGTCCCCCAGGTCGAGCGCGGCAGACCGCGTGCCTTGCGCATGGCGTCGCCGAAACCCGATCCGCTGGTGAAGGAGCGCGTCACGATTTCGTTGAAAGCGCCCACGATCAGGAAGATGCCGAGCCCGATGCCGAGCGGCGCGGCGACGGGGCCGCCCAAGGTGAAGCCGTAGACGATCACCGTCAGCACCACCGAGATCAGGATCGCCCCGGCGAGGCGCTGCGTCACGCCGGCGAGATCGCCCCGCTTCCAGGCCATCACCTGGCCGAAGGGCAGGAGCAGCAGCAGCGGCACCATCAGCGGCGCGAAAGTGGCGTTGAAGAAGGGCGGGCCGACGGAGATCTTCGCCCCGGTCACGGCCTCGAGCGCCAGCGGATAGAGCGTGCCGATCAGAACCGTGGCGCAGGCCGTGGCGAGGAAGAGATTGTTGACGACGAGCGCGCCCTCACGCGAGACCGGCGCGAAGATCCCGCCCTGTCGCAGCAGGGGTGCGCGCCAGGCGAAGAGCGCGAGCGAGCCGCCGATGAAGAAGACGAGGATGGCGAGGATGTACAGCCCGCGATCGGGATCGACGGCGAAGGCATGCACGGAGGTCAGCACCCCCGAGCGCACCAGGAAGGTGCCCATCAGCGAGAGCGAGAAGGTCAGGATGGCGAGCAGGATCGTCCAGATCTTGAGCGCATCGCGCTTCTCCATCACCACCGTTGAATGGATCAGCGCGGTGCCGAGGATCCAGGGCAGGAGCGAGGCGTTCTCCACCGGATCCCAGAACCACCAGCCGCCCCAGCCGAGCTCGTAATAGGCCCAATAGGAGCCCATCGAGATGCCGAGCGTCAGGAACAGCCAGGCGCCCAGCGTCCAGGGCCGCACGGCCCGCGCCCAGACCGCATCGATCTTGCCTTCGATCAGCGCCGCCATGGCGAAGGCGAAAGTGATCGAGAAACCGACATAGCCGATGTAGAGCAGCGGCGGATGGATCGCGAGGCCGATATCCTGAAGGATGGGGTTCAGGTCACGTCCCTCGAAAGGCGCCTGCTCGATCCGCTCGAACGGGTTCGAAGTCAGCAGCAGGAAGAGCAGGAAGGCGATCGTCACCGAGGCCTGCACGGCGATCGTGTTCGCGCGCAGCTTCGGCGGCACCGAATTGCGGGCGATCGCCACCAGCGCGCCGAACAGGGCGAGGATCACGATCCAGAGCAGCATCGAGCCCTCGTGATTGCCCCAGACGCCCGTCACCTTGTAGAGCATCGGCATCTGCGAATGCGAATTCGCATAGACGTTCAGCACCGAGAAATCGGAGGTGACATAGGCGTAGGTCAGGACGCCGAAGGAAAACAGCACCAGCACGAAGACGCCGATCGCCGCCGGCGCACCGACGCCCATCAGGACGGGGTCATTGGTTCGCGCGCCCCAGAAGGGCACGACCATCTGGATCACCGACAGGCCCAGAGCCAGCGCAAGTGCGAAATGTCCCGCTTCGATCAGCAACGATCTGCCCCTTCCGTCATCAGAATTCCCGCCCGAGCGCCCGGTTACTGCGTACCGGGCGCCGGATCACCGTGCTGCCACACACCCTGCGCCTTGAGCGCGTCAGCGACCTCACGCGGCATGTAGTTCTCGTCGTGCCGCGCGAGCACCGTATCGGCGCGGAAAAGCCCCGACCCGTCGATGGCGCCCTCGGTCACCACACCTTGCCCTTCGCGAAACAGATCCGGCAAGAGGCCCTGATAGCGCACCTCGATCGTGGCGCCGCCATCGGTCACGCGGAAATAATGGATCTGGCCGGTCTCGCGGCGGATCGAACCGTCCTCGACCAGCCCGCCGAGCCGGAATCGCACGCCTTCCTCGACGCCCTGCGCGGCGATATCGCTCGGCGCGCGGAAGAAGACGATCGTATCGCGCATGGCGAAGAGCACCAGCCCCAGCGACAGGGCCAGCACCACACCGGAGACACCGATCAGAACCAGACGGCGTTGTTTGCGGGTCATATTCGTTACTCTCGTATGATGCCCGCATCGCGGGCAACCGATTCGACTTCCTCAATCGCTTCTCTGTCACCGGCCAGCGCCGTGCGGGCGTCGGCGAGCGCCTGCTCCGCCGGCCCGACCTGCCCGAGCACGGCGTAGGAGCGGACCAGACGCCCCCATTCCTCCGCCGTTCCACCCTGGGTGGCGAGGCGCTCGGCGAGCCCTGAGACCATCCCAGCGATCGCCCCGCTGCCGTCCTCCGGGCTCTCCGTGCGAGCCTGCGGCGAATCACCTTCCAGAGCCGCGATGCGCCGCCGCACGATCTCGACCCAGGGCGCATCCGGGGCCGATTCGTCCAGCAGGCTGCGATAGCGCGCGAGGGCGATGTCCTCGTCACCATCCTGATGCGCCGCAGTCGCCAGGAAAAAGCGGGCCTTGGGCTGGCGGGGGTCTTGCGCCAGCGCTTCCTCGAACGCCTCACGCGCCGAGGACGAGACGATGCCCTCTGCCGCCATCACCAGCGCCTCGCCGAAATTCGCCAGACGTTCGGGCTCCTCACCCAGAAGCCGCAGCGCGCGCTGATAGGCGGCGGCGGCGTCCTCGAAGCGGCCCATGCGGATATAGACCGGCGCGAGCACTTCCCAACCACGCCCGTCTTCCGGGTTCTGTTGCAGATGCGACTCGATGCGCGCAACCGCCTGATTCATGTCCATCTCGCCGTCGGGGCTGACCGGTTGCATGCGCGCGCTGAGCGGCTGGCCGGGCTTTTCCGGCGAACCCTGCGCGCCGTAGATCGCCAGAGCGACGAGCGGAATCGCCGAGAGCGCCAGAGCCGAGGTCGCACGGCGGCGACGCAGGGCGGGCTCGTCCAGGGATTTGGTGTCGCCGTCGGTTCCGCTGGTGGCCCGGATCAGGCGGCGCGCCGCCTCGGCCTTGGCTGCGGCGGCTTCTTCCGGCGTGAACATGCCGCGCGCGAGATCGCGCTCGATCTCCTGCAACTGCTCCTCGTAGAAGAGTTTCTCGCCCTCACGCGCGGAAGCCGCGCCGAGGGCACGGCGCGGGCGCGACAATGGCCAGAGCACCGCCATGATCGTGGCGGCGGTCATCAGAAGAAAGAGAACCCAGATCGACATGGCACCTATCTACAGCGAAGCGTGTCGGATGACGATGTAACTGCCCGGCGACACGGTGTCACGCAAGGGATGTTACGGAATCGGCGAAAAGATGGCCTCCCACGGCCTCGTGATCGATCGCGGCCCCGATGCAGGCGCAATGCGGGTCGAAAGCGGTGATGCGGCCCATGAGACTCGCGTCATCGCGCGCGTTCCACTATCGTCAAAATAAATTGAAACCGTTTCACGGCTTGAGCGTTGTGAAACAGACAAGTTCGCGTGAGATCGGGGGGCCTGGCGCTGCCGGGCAAGCTCATGAGTGCAACAGGCACCAGATCCAATCGGCTTTCCCAAGCCGCGTTGCTGGCGCGGCGCGCCCTCGAAGCCAATGCGATGTTCCTGTTTTTCTCCGCCCTCTACATTGCCCTGGGTGTATTGCTGAGCTTGTTCTACGGAACGTATTACTCTCTCGCGATCTACAATGCGCTCTGGATCGCCGGTGCGATCTTCGTCTTCGTCATCGCCTGGATCGCGAACCGTCGCCGCGACCACCTGCTCAGCCGGATCCCCTTTCTGAGCCCCGGCGAGCAGCGCAAGGGGCGGCTGCTGTTGTGGAAGCGGCTCGCCTATGCGCTGCCGGTCTTCATCGTCTTCCCGCTGTTCATCTCGACCTTCACCTCGATCAAGGCGAATATCGGCACGATCAACCCCTATGCGCTCGATCACGTCTTCATGACGATCGACCGGTTCCTGCATGGCGGTGTCTCGGCCTGGCGAATCCTGCATCCGGTCTTCGGCTATCCAATCGTCACCGCGACGATTTCGGTGATCTACGAGGCGTGGTTCCCGGTCATGGCCTTCGTCGTGCTCGCCGTGACCCTGTGGGTCGAGCGCCCCGTCCTGCGCAGCCAGTTCCTCGTCGCCTTCGTGCTGACCTGGGCGGTCCTCGGCACCTTCCTCGCGCTGATACTGTCTGCCGGCGGGCCCTGTTTCTACGGGCTGCTCTACCCGTATCGCCCCAATCCCTATGAACCGCTGATGGCCTATCTCCAGCATGCCGACGAGCTCTATCGTGTGCGTGCGCTCGACTTGCAGGATCAGCTCTGGGAGCAATTCGAGCGCGGACAGCTTTATCCGGGCACCGGCATCTCGGCGACGCCGAGCATGCATGTGGCGATCGCCATGCTCAACATGTTGCTGGCCTGGCGGGTGGGGCGCGTCCTCGGCATCGTCGCGACCCTGTTCTTGATCTTCACCTTCGTCGCCACGATCCATCTGGGCTGGCACTATGCCATCGACGGCTATCTCTCGATGCTGATCGTGCCGGCGATCTGGTTCTTCTCGGGTCGTGTCGCGGAGTTCAACTTCCGCGGCCCCTGGATCGAGAAGGCCTTCGCCCCGCTGCGGCGCGGCAATGCCGCCGCCTGAACGCAGCGGTGCAGGGGGAGGCGTGGGCGCGCTCCCCTGCCGCTTTGTCCGTTTGCGCATGGCGCGCAGGACAGCCCGACGCTAAAGCTGATGCAGCAGACAACGTCACGAGCAGGAGAAGCCATGAGCTTCGTCTTTCCCCCCGCCGAGCGCGCAGCGCTTCCCATTGCCGGCACCGATGCGCTGTTTCCGGTGCGCCGGGTCTATTGCGTCGGGCGCAATTATGCGGCCCATGGTATCGAGATGGGGGGCGACCCCACGCGCGAGCCGCCCTTCTTCTTCATGAAGCCCGCCGATGCGCTCCAGCCCGTCCCGGGCGACCGCGTCGCCGAGCATCCCTATCCGCCGATGACGGAGAATTACCATTTCGAGATCGAGATGGTGGTCGCGCTCAAGTCCGGCGGGCGGGAGATCCCGGTCGAGAAGGCGCTCGATTGCGTCTACGGCTATGCGGTCGGCATCGACATGACCCGCCGCGATCTCCAGGACGAGGCCAAGCAGATGCGCCGTCCGTGGGAATTGGCCAAGGGCGCCGATAACGGCGGGCCGCTCGGGCCGCTGCATCCGGTCTCGCAGGTGGGCCATCCGGACAAGGGCGAGATCGTGCTCGAGGTCGATGGCACGGTGCGCCAGAGCGGGGATCTGAAAGAGATGATCTGGTCGGTGGCCGAGCAGATCTCCTATCTCTCGCGCTATTTCGAGGTGATGCCCGGCGACGTGATCTTCTCCGGCACCCCCGCCGGCGTCGGCGCCGTCACGCGCGGCGAGACCATGACCGCGCGCATCGCGGGCCTCGGTGAGATCAAGCTGCTCGTGGTGTGAGCCGGGAGCACCGGCTCGGCATGTGATTCAACGGCTGGCCTGGCTCTGGTCGTTGCACGGATCAAGCCGCACATTCGTCGCAGCATCCGGGAAGGGCGTCATGCCCGACCCGCGCTGCGGCGTTGGCGCCTGCCCGTTGACAGAACCCGTCACCAGCGTCCCCTCCCCGCTCACGAGCCGCTCCAGAGCCGCGCGATCAGCGGTCGTATAGGCATATTGCCCCGCCGCCAGCGTCAGCAGGCCGATGATCACCGCAGCCTTCAAAGTCCGAAAAACCATCCCGTCCTCACCCCATCTCCGGCACCGCCCCCCGGCGCCGATCAGGCCAAGCTTGGGGGAACGTGGTAAATATGGGGTTGATAGGGTGTGGGGGATTTTATGGGGGGATGCTTTATAAGCGCCACTCTTCCTGAATGATCGCGCAACGCTGGTTCAGATTTTTATAGACATACGGCGGCTAATGTGCTATCAAAATCATGGAGGCTTTATCGGAAACGGCATTGCCTTTTTTATTTTTCGTCCAATGATCGTAGGTCTTTGATCACTTTATACCCGTATTTGGTATGTCCACCATGCGTCTTTTGAGTGAAGCGCAATTTCATGACCTGATCAGCAAGCTCAGAGAGTTCGTCACGTTTTGGCTCGACCATCCCCTTTAGTCTTACGCCCCAACTTAGAATATACGCAATCAAATCGGCCACTTGGATCATTGTCGTCAAGTCACTGTGCACAAAGAACGGCTCTGGAATAATCAACCGCGAACGGGCTCGTCCGTTCTTTGTGCGCACGAAATACTGTGCTACTTAGCTAAGTAGAACATGGCTAGCACTTTTGTCAAGCTCATCAAAGATCAGGTAACCCATTGAACGATCGGATTGACTGTTCAAGAAATAGAAAAAGCGCTCAAAAAGATAGGCGTAGTCTTTGCGTAGCATTCCAGTTTGTGGTCTTGGCGCGCTGCGTGGCACTATCGAAGCGAAAGCTACCGCGCCAGCGGAATGCGATAATTCCAGCGCAGCTTCAACATATGCAAGCTTCGCCTGAGCCAGAGCACTTAATCGTGCACGACTGGGATCACTACCATGGGTCAAAATTTCGCGAGACAGGATCGTGCGCGTTTTCGGGCAAAAGACCTCCATTTGTCCGGAGTGTTTGAACACTTTTTTCTTCAGTAACTTCTGCGCCTTCGCCTCGCTACCATATGCTTCGAATAGACGCATTCCGAATATTCGCTCCTGCGCATCCGACAAGTTTCGGATTAACTTCCACAGAACGCGATCACGAACTGCAATGCCGGCAAGCACCTCATATGGTGAATCGGCTCGGTCTTGGCCGGATTCGTCAATAAATAATGCCCAACTCACAATTATTACCCGTATTATCGATTGAGTGCAACTGATTATGCATTTTTGAAATGAGAGGTAAAGGGAGCAGTTGAGCAATTGACTGTTCGAGCCTCAATTCCAGCAAGCTCGGCTGGCCATAAGAGCCTGTCCGGAAAGTTTTCTAGCGTGCAAGGCGTCTTAGCATAATCTTGATCATGGCCAGCTTGACCAGTGCCTCGGCTGTTCTTGCAAGGTGTTCGACATCACGGGCAAGCCGCCGATTGCGTCGGATCCATGCCAGTGTGCGCTCGACAATCCATCTCTTGGGAAGAACGGCAAAGCCTTTCGTGCCGGGCTGGCGACGAACGATTTCGA
>LFIK01000686.1_pt1 | contig 25773 bp, 25 predicted proteins | sample 643401 | NCBI WGS metagenome assembly LFIK01 (sample SAMN03777447, study PRJNA286221) | soda lake metagenome | biome: soda lake; feature: Kulunda steppe; material: water; isolation source: sample T5-Br brine of Lake Tanatar-5 | place: Russia: Kulunda steppe | collected 2010-07
CCCATCCGGTACTTCTTATTTGAGTGGTCCCTCTACCCGAAAAAGAATGCCTGACGTGAGCTCTGCACGCAACCCGTAGCGGGTTCCTCGGGTCTGGAAAATTCATGATGGTCTTGAAGGGATCGATCGGTGGCGCTGAGTGGCAAGTCATCTTGCGGCGCACCTTTTCCTTATAGATGACGCCCTATCGTCGACGCCAGCGTCCAAAGCTCCTCCATGGAAAACGAACGCATCCGATAATAGCATTGCGGCGCAATTCTAGGGACTGAGGCCTATGGCACAGATGGCAGCCTCATCGACTCCGTCTATATCTAATGCCCCGTGTATTTCGTCATCAATGAAGCCGGGATTCAGCAGGGTCGCAATGATAGATGCCCGCCGAAGGGTTCGCAACCTCGCGGGCTGCAAGGTAGCACTCGACAGGATAAAGGGCGCCACCGGAGGAGTAGGCACGCAAAGCCGGCCCCGCCCAAAGGTGCGCGTGTTGGCCAGGGTGGCGCCACTCAGGAATACCTTGGGGAAATTGGCGGCGATTGGCGGATCGAAAATCCTCGAAACGATGCCGGTACTTGGGTCAACCAGCCTCCGCTCTGATTCGATCATGCCGGCATCCAGGCTGCTATGGTCGGATTTTCCGACCTGGGCGGTCCACAAACGGGACAGCGAGGCTGCTTCAGGACTGGATGGCGTGGTGACATAGCTCGATCGATCTTCAGCGAACTATTCAGTTGTGTACTAAGAAGGATATTGCAGGTTGTGTGGATTAACTACCACTGCAATACGCCGACATGGCGACGTCACATCCCGAGTAAGCGATCAAGCGGTGGACGGCTCCGTGCGGCATGTTCCCGTAAACCGGTCGCGGCAGGTAGGGTATTTCCACTGGACGCGCAAGATTTCGCCGTGGCATCTGACTCCGTACCGATGAAAATTGTTATGGAAAAGTTCGGTATGGCCGGATCGCATCAATCGATTGTCACCTATCTTGGGGCGCGGCCCGACATCGATCCGTCGACCTTCGTGGCCGATACCGCCCGGGTTATCGGCAATGTCACGATCGGTCCCGGCAGCGGCATCTGGTTCGGATGTGTCCTGCGCGGGGATGTCAACAGCATCACGATCGGGGCTCGAACGAACATCCAGGATGCCACCGTCATCCATGTCAACCCCGGCGATAACCGGACCGTGATCGGCGATGGCGTCACCGTCGGCCACATGGCGCTTCTTCATGCCTGCACGTTGGAGACCGGTTCTTTTGTCGGAATGAAAGCCTGCGTCATGGACGGTGCCGTGGTCGAGACGGGCGCCATGGTCGCCGCCGGTGCGCTGGTGACCAACAACAAGCGCATTCCTGCCGGACAGCTTTGGGGCGGGCAGCCGGCACGATTCATGCGGCATCTGACGGAAGCAGAGAAAGATCACATCGAAAAATCGGCAAGCAGCTATGCCGATTTGGCGCGGACCTATCTGACTCCGTCGGCTTGAGCGGTGCCGGTTGCGCGATACCCAGGTCGCTTCATCGTTTTTTCGGTTTTGGGGTCGAGTTGCGCAGAGTCAGGGTTCCGTTGACGGTGACCGATTCCGGCGGCAAGGCCGGATTGGCGATCCGCTGAACGAGAAGGTCGACGGCGCGTGAAATCAGGGCGTCGGCAGGCTGTACGATCGTGGTCAGGCTGTAGGCGGGCCAAGCGGCGGCGTTGATGCCGTCAAAGCCGATCACGGCCACTTCGTCGGGGACCGCCACCTGTTGGTCCCGAAGCGCGTCGAGAACGCCAATCGCCATCAGATCATTGGCGGCAAAAATCGCATCGGGACGTGGGTTGGCAGCCAACAATTCCAGCGCGGCGTTATAGCCGCCCTCGAAAGTGTATAGCCCTTCAGCACGGGCGCATAGGTCGTATCCCAGGTCGCGCAGGCCGGTCGTGAAACCCTGCTCCCGCTCTATGGCGGTCAGGGTATTCGCGCGGCCGGCGACAAAGCCGCAGCGCAATCGGCCGTTCTCAATGAAATGCTGAGCTGCCTGATAACCGCCCCAGCGATTGTTGCAGAGGACCGAGCATGTGTCCTGATCTGCCCCGACGCGATTGATGAGGACCGTCGGCAGCGATTGCTTGGCGCAGATCTTGCCCGCCTTGGATGAGAGCGGCACGGAGGCAATGATGCAACCGTCGAGCTGGTATTCCAACAGGGCGGGCAAAACCTCGGCCACGTCCTGATCCGGTTTGGCGTAGAACAGCATCAACTGCATCGACCGCTCCGACAAATGCCGCAGCAACCGCTCCATCTGCTCTGGATAGAATGGGTTCTTCATGTCGCCGACGATGAATCCGATCACGCCGCTATGCTGAGTCACCAGCCCTCTGGCGATGGCGTTCGGCGTATAGCCGATTTCAGCAGCAATGCTGAGAATGCGATCCCGCGTCGGCTTGGAAATCGCGGGATTGCCGTTCAGTGCGCGGGAGACCGTCGAGCTTGATACGCCGGCCATCTCTGAGATCGTCTTGACGGTAAGCCGCCTGTTCTGTTCCGTCATGATGCGGCTGCTCCATAGAATCTTGTGCCCGCAGGTCGGGGCAGAACCCGCTGCCTTCGCCCGGCAACGGCCCGAATTCCTATGGACGTGGCCTTTCCATTAAATATTGGCCGGCGAACAGCCCCCCAACGCGATAACCGTATCGTGTCCATATTTCTTCGTTCGATCTCCACAACTTCGCCGTACCCGTGTCGCGATAGCAGATCTTTCCCTGATCACCGAACAATTCGTTTTTCGAACCGACAGCCGCATCTCTGAACCTTCATTTCCGCTGGCGCACACGATTCCATACAAATGGCGGAGGGTGGTGGCTTGAGAAGTACGAAGATGACATGAAGGGTCCATAAAACCAAAGAAGATGTCGATAATTTTCACAATACGATCGAAAATGGTCGAACGGGTACAAAATTTTTATGCAATCGCTTGCACTTCCATATTGACGACGGGGGAAAGCTGGGTCACGCTCTGGCATGAAGGCGGATTTCTCTTCCGGGGGAAAAATCGCAGAAATGCGGAAGTCCGCGGAGCCGCCCGGCAAACGGGCGCTGCAATAATGGGGAATGGGAATGTCGATAGGCTTGCCTGAAGAGGTCAACCAGCTCCGTGAAACGATCAGACGATTCGTCGCCGAGCAGATTGAGCCGAGGGCCAGGGAAATTGATGACACGAATCAAATTCCCGAAGAACTCTTACAGAGCGCGCGGGATGCCGGCTTCTTTGGTCTCTCGATTCCGGAAGAATTCGGCGGGCTTGGGACCAGTGAGGTCATTTCCAGTGCGGCCGTGGAAGAGTTCAGTCATGGCCCCGGCGGGGTGACCTTCTACTTGGCGCCCAGCGCGCCCGCCGCGGCCATCGACCTTGTCGGCCGGGACGACCAGAAGGCCCGCTACCTTCCGGGCCTAGCAGCCGGAGAGCGCTTTGCGGCATTCTGCCTGAGCGAGGCCGAGGCCGGTTCGGATGCTGCGGGCATCAAGACCAAGGCCGTGCGCAAGAATGGAAAATGGGTGATCAGCGGCACGAAGCTGTGGATCAGCCGCGCGGCGCGCGCCGATGTCTTCCTGGTTTCCGCGGTCACGGACCCCGAAAAGCGGGGGATCACGATTTTCCTTCTGGATAAGCGCAAAGGCATCAATGTCGGACCCCCGGACGAGCAGATGGGCGGGCGCGGTTCCGGAAGCGCCGAGGTCCATTTCGATGAGTGCGAGGCGGAGGATGACGAGGTTCTGGGTGAGGTCGATCGCGGGTTTTCCGGCCTGAAATTCATTCTGGGCCGGGCGCGGCTGTGGGCGGCGGCCCGCGCCACCGGCGTCATCGGCAAGGCTCTGGACCTTTCTTTGAAACACGGCCGGGACAGGGTTCAGTTCGAAAAGCCGATCGGCGAGTTCCAGCTTGTCAAGGCCAAGATCGCCGATATGGCCGCCGACCTCTACACGGCACGCCTGCTGGTCTATCAGGCCGCGGAAATCTTCGATCAAAAGCGGGATGCGGCGCAAGAAGCCGCCTATGCCAAGCTGTTCTGCAGTGAAGCCGGCTGGCGGGCGGCGGATGCCTGCGTCCAGATCCATGGCGCCATGGGTGTCGCCAGGGACTTTGGTGTCGAGCGGCTCTACCGCGATGTCCGCTCCTATCGGATCCTTGATGGAACATCCGACATTCAAAGACTGATGATCGCCAGCCGAGTGCAGCGTCATGGGGTCGGTGAGGGTCTGGCACCCGGAGGGCTGGTCTGATGGACGTAACCCAGGACCAGATCACTGTCGATGTTGCTGTCATCGGAGGCGGTGGGGCCGGTTTGCGTGCGGCCTGCGAAGCGGCATCGGCCGGCGCCAACACCCTGTTGATCACCAAGGGGCGCCTTGGCGTCTCCGGCGCGACGGCGGTCGGGCTGGCGTCGACAGCGGGGTTTGCGGTCCCCAACGGGGCCGGCGATCCGACCGACAATCCGCGCGTTCACTTCGATGACATCATGACCGCCGCCCAGGGATGCGCCGATCCGAATTTGGTCAAAGTTCTGACCGAAGAGGCCGTTGAAGCGTGTGCCGATATGGAGCGGCTCGGGGTCGAGTTCATACAAGACCAGGCAACGGGCGAACCCCTTGTGGCGCAAGGGGATTTCGCGTCCAAACCGCGAAATCGGAAAATCTATCATCACGGGAAGCCGATCGTCGAGGCGCTGACCCGTGAGTTGACCAAAGTCGGCGGCAAATCGCTGGAGCATGCGTCGGTGCTCGACCTTCTCAGACACGAGGATGGCAGTGTCGCCGGACTGATCGTTCTGACGCGGAACGGTAAGGTCATCACCGTTCATGCCGGTGCCGTGGTGTTGACGACCGGCGGCGCTGGTCAACTGTTCGACTATAGTCTGATGCCGACCGACATTACCGGTGACGGCTATGCGCTCGCCTATCGGGCCGGGGCCAGGCTGGCCAATATGGAATTCATGCAGTCGGGTTTCGGCACCATCAAACCCGCCCAGAACATCATCATGTCCTGGTTTTGGGGGCTGCTTCCGGCCTTTACCGACAATAACGGACGCCCGGTCCTTGAAGGGCGTTTGCCGTCCGGGATGAGTCCCGAGACCGTAATGTCGACAAAGATCCAGCATTATCCGTTCAGCAGTTCAGACGCCTCCAAATGGCTGGAAATTTCGGCTGTCAAGGCGACCTTGGGCGATCCCGAGAATAAAGACCGGGGTCTTTGGCTCGACATGCGCAATGTCGACCCCAGCCGCTTGACGGCCAAGGGTTTCTCGCAGCTTTGGGAATTGTCCAAGAAATGGCTGCTGACGAAGAAAATGGATGTCACCAAGGAGCGGTTGCGGATCGGCGTTTTCGGGCATGCCATCAACGGTGGCGTCGTTATCGACGAGCATGGCCAGTCGAATATCGAAGGGCTTCTGGCCTGTGGCGAAAATGCGACCGGTCCTTACGGTGCTGATCGTCTCGGCGGCAACATGCTTCTCAATTGCCAAGTTTTCGGAAAAAGGGCGGGGCTACGTGCCGCCGAACTGGGCCGGAGCCGGATGGAACGGCTGCGGAAGTCTTCCGGGCCGCATCCCGAAATCGATACCTTGACCGCCAGGATGACCGAGCGAGAAGGCAAACCGATCCGTGAGGCGCTTCAAGCCATCAAGAATACCATGAGCCGAAATGCATTGGTCGTTCGAACGGAGGAAAGCCTTGAGGCGGCCGATCGTGACTTGGCAAATCTGCAGGGTCTTATGGAAGATCAAGCGTTCGGCGTGACCAATGCCCGGGATGTGATCCGGCAATATGAAATCCACAATTTGATCGATGTCGGCCGGATGATGGTCCAGGCGGCTCGCATGCGCCGGGAAACTCGTGGCAGCCACTATCGCGAGGACGCGCCCGCCCTGGATCCGGAATGGGGGCAGTCGATTCTGATAGAGCGACAAGCAGCGGAGCCGAAGTTGTTCCGGGCTTCACTTGGAGAGTGACTGTCATGTTGTCTGAAGTGGTCAAAGTCGTATCGATCGAAGGAGGGCTTGCGCATCTTCAGTTGAATCGCCCCAGCGTTCTCAACGCGATCAATGATCAGGTCTGTAACGACTTAGTTGCAACTTTTGAGAATCTGGAACTGAATGAGGATGTCAGTGTGGTGGTCTTGTCGGGGGCCGGCGAACGCGCATTCAGCAGCGGCGCCGATCTAAGCCATATGCGCTCGCTATCCGGACCTAGTCTTCGGCGGTTCATCGAGTTGACCTGGAGGGCATTCGACCGCTTGGCCCGATCCCCGATCATGAGTGTTGCCGCCATTGATGGGTACGCGCTTGGCGGTGGAGCGGAATTGGCGCTGGCTTGCGATATCCGGGTTGCCGGTGGGACCGCGCAATTCGGCTTTCCCGAGATGACCTTGGGAAGCGTGCCTGGGTCCGGCGCCATGCAGCGGCTTCCGGCCGTCATCGGATACGCCCGGGCGCTGGAACTCGTGACAAGCGGCCGGCGGGTTTTGGCGCAGGAGGCTCAGCGCATCGGCATGGTCAATTGGGTTGCCACGGATGCCGACGGCGAGACCGAGGCCCTGAACTGGGCCAAGTCGGTTGCACAACGGCCGGCGGAAGCCATTCGCTATGCAAAGGTCGGTCTCAGGATCGGAACCGATCCAACGATTGCCGGGACTTATCAGGGTTTGGTCAGCGCCACATGCCAATCGGCCGCCGGTTATAAGGAAGCAACAAACACTTTTGTTCGCCCCTCTGCCTCACCAAAGGGAACGACCGATGGACAATAACGAAAATCAACAAACCAATCCGGAGGAAAGTACGATACGCGCTGAAATACCCGTATTCAGTGCGATCCTTTCGGGCATAGAAAATTGTCAGAGATGGATAACTGTAGTATTTTTTATAACCCTGATCGCGGTTGTATTTTTTCAAGTAGTTAACAGGTATTTAATTGGAATTCCTGTCAGATGGACAGCCGATCTTGCCGTTACATTATTTATTTGGGTAGGGTTCCTGACAGCAAGTACATCAGTCCGAAAAATGGGCCATTTCAGAATGGTCGCGCTCGTTGAATTGTTCAGGGGCACTATGGGGCGCCGCCTGCTAGAGTTGTTCTCGTTGCTGGTAATCCTGATTGTGAGTTTACTGTTAGGTTATCATGGATTTCGAATGGCGGCGAGGGGATGGTTCGAGATGTCTGCGGGCCTCGGCATTCCCATGTTCTGGATATTTGTTTCGATACCGATAGCCAGCACAACGGCATCCCTATTTTGCATCGAAAGAATATTGTTGGAATTGCTGGGTCGATCGGATCAGGATGTTCTGGACGCCGGGGGAAGTAATGTTTGATCCTGTTACAGTAATATTTGTCAGCCTGGCCGTCTTTTTAATTCTGGGCGTCCCAGTCGCCTACGCGCTGGGGGCGTCGTCGCTGATCGTCATCATTATGCTAGATCTGCCGCTATCGATCTTCGTTCAGCGCGTCTATCAGGGATTGGACAGCTTCGTTCTTCTGGCCGTTCCTTTCTTTTTGCTTGCCGGTATTCTTATGAATACGGCCGCGATTAGCGATCGTCTTCTTGAACTGGCCAGTGCCATGTTCGGGCAGGTGCGCGGAGCGGTGGCGAAAGTCAATGTCGTCGTCAGTATGCTGTTCGGCGGCTTGTCGGGATCGTCCGTGGCCGATGTCGCCGGGATTGGGTCGGTTTTGATACCGGCGATGATCAAACAGGGATATCCAAAGAACTTTGCGGTTGCTTTGACGGCGGCATCGTCAACGATCGGTATTATCATTCCGCCGAGCATTTTTATGGTTGTCTATGGGGCCATCGGCAATGTTTCCATTGGCGCAATGTTCCTTGGCGGTGCTGTTCCCGGACTGATCGTCGGCATCTCGCAGATCGCATTTTGTACCTATCTGTCGAACAAACACGGCCATCCGAAGGGCGAGCCGTTCAAATTCAAGCGACTGGCGCGCGCAACACAGCGTGGAATTCTGCCCTTCGGTCTGACCGTGGTGATCATCGGCGGTATCATAGGCGGCATTTTCACAGCGACCGAGGCCGCCGCTGTCGGTGTCATGTACGTCCTCGCCCTGGCCCTTTTCATTTATCGCTCATTGACGGCGCGCAGTTTCGTCGGTGCGCTGAACGAAGCGTCAGGCCATCTCGGACCGACCTTGATGTGCGTGGCAACCGGGTCGCTGTTTGCCTGGGTTCTGGCCTTTCTGCAGGTTCCGCAGATGGTGGAAGGATTTGTGGATGGCATGAATCTGTCGCCGACCGCGGTGTTGATCATGATCATGCTGCTGTTCCTGATCGTCGGGACCTTCGAAAGCGGCGTCGCGTCGATCATCATATTCCTGCCGATCGTGCAGCCGATGGCGAATGCGGCTGGCCTTCACCCGGTACATGTCGGTGTCATCGTTTGCATGACGCTGGCGGCTGGCCTGATCACGCCGCCATACGGGTTGTGTCTCTATGTCGCTGCAAAAATCGGCGGCATATCCGTTGAACGGGCCTTTGTCTCGGTGTTGCCGTGGTTGGCTCTGTTCATATCCATGGTTCTCGTCTGCATCTTCTTCCCGCAGACGGTCCTTTACCTTCCTAGCCTGATTGCGCCGCAGTTCATGGGCGTGTGACCGCGAGTCCCAAGATCACTTGATCTTTGGGAAATAATATAAAATACCAAAACACATGGAGGAAGCGAAATGAAAGTACTTAGCAAGATCTCAACCATCGCATTGATGTCCGCAGCAGGAACGATGGCGTTCGTTAGCGTCGCCAATGCAGAATTTTCAATGCGCATCGCAAGTGAAGAGCCGTTCGGTGACCCGCCTGTGGTCGCTGCGCAATACGGCATTGAGTATGTCGAAGCTCATCTGCCGGATGCGACTGACGGATATGTCACGGTCAACATTTATCCGGGCGCCGCCCTTGGCACGGAAAGCGATCTCGTTCGCTCGGTCGGCACGGGCATCGTTGATGCGACCGTGATGTCGCCCGGGAACTTGGCTGCCGTCATTCCCGAGGTACAGCTCTTCAGCGCCAGCTACCTGTTCACCGACTATGATCATGCGCAGGCCGTCCTCTCGGACCCGGAATTCTTGGAGCGGATGCGAGAGATCGTCGCCAGCCACGATGCCGGATTCCAATTGGCCGGGTTGTCGCTCACGGGTACGCGTAACCTTTACAACCGCCTCGGTCCGGTAAGTGAGCAAGGCGATATCGAAGGCATGAGCATGCGGGTCATGGCAAGCCAGACGGAATTCGACGTCTGGAGTGCTTTGGGCACGCTGCCGACCAATATACCGGCACCTGAGATTTATACGGCATTGCAGACCGGGGTCGTCGATGCGGCGGAAAGCAGCCTGCCGGCGATTGTCGGGAACCGGTATTTCGAGGTGGCCCCCCATATCGTTTTGACCCATCACCAGTTCAATCTCCATTTCTATTTGATTGGGGATCACGTTCTGGAACGAGTTCCCGAAGAATATCACGATGCAATGTTCGAGGTTTTCCGGGATGCAACTGTCGAGCAAATCCAGGGCGCCATCGAGCTGAGTGAGCAGTCGCTTGAGTTTCTGCGCGACCAGGAGGGCGTGACGGTTTCGGAAGTCGATACGGCTGAGTTCGCGGCCACCCTGGCCCATATCCAGGATGAAGTTGCGACCGATCTTGGCGTTGAGGACTTGCTGGAAATGATCCGCGCCAAAGGTCAGTAACCCGCTTCCTCTAAAGGCGGCCGTATTCACGGTCGGCTGGAACTGTCGGTGCGACCCTTTTTTCCAGGTCGCGCCGGCAGCTTCCCAGCAGGCGGCCTTCGCGAAGATAACCAACGCGCCGCCGCAGGATTGAGACAAATGACGCAGGGTTCCATGAACGCAAGCAAGGTGATGCCGGCCGATCAGGCCGTCGGGATGGTGGCCTCTGGTCAAACACTGGCTGTTGGTGGTGCCGGCGGCGTTCAAGAGCCGGACTTGCTCATCCGCAGCCTTGTGGAAAAATACAAGGCCGAAGGCTTGCCTTTGGGGATCACCGAGTTCCACCCAATTCGATGTGGTGAATTGGAGGGGCGCGGGACGAGCCTTTTCGGCATTGCCGGATTGGTGAAGCGCATGATCGGCGGGTCGTTCTGGCCGGTCGGCGTTCCGGAATTGATCCGACGGATCCACGACAACGAGATGGAAGCATACAATTTGCCGATCGGCGTCATGTATGCCCTGCTCGAAGCCGCCGCGGCCGGTCGCCCCGGCGTTGTGACCTCCATTGGGCTTGGGACATTCGTCGATCCGCGTCAAGATGGGGGGGCGCTCAACCAAAGTTCGCGATCGAAACTGGTTGAAGTCGTCAATATCGCCGAAGCAGAGTATCTCTTTTATCGCAGTGTTCCGATTGATGTTGCCTTTATTCGTGCGACGACCGCGGATGAACTCGGCAATCTGACCTTCGAAGAAGAGCCGGCTCTTTGCGGGACTCTGTTGCTGGCGCAGGCTGCGAAGGCGACCGGCGGCAAGGTCGTGGCGCAGGTCAAGAATATCGCAACCGGACGCAGGCTGGATCCGCGCAATGTGAAGGTGCCAGGCATTCTGGTCGATGCGGTTGTCGTTCATCCCGAGCAGGAACAGACAACCAATGTGATCTATGACCCCACTTTGGTCGGGGCTGAGTTGCTGCCACTTGATCGCGTTCCGAGGCGCCCGTTCGACGACAATAAGGTCGCGATGCGCAGAGCCTTTCTTGAAGCAACGCCGGGCAATGTTCTTGCGATCGGGTTTGGTGTGCCCGGCTTTTTGCCTGCGGTTGCGGTCGAGGAAGAGGTGCTCGACAAGCTGACCTTCACCATCGAGCATGGTGTTGTCGGAGGGATCAACGGTTATGCCTGTGGCGGACGGACCTTCCCGGTGTCCCACAACCCCGAGTCCATAATCGATGCCGCTGATCAGCTCAGACTTTACGCAGGCGGCAAGGGCGTCGATTGCGCTTTTCTGGGCATTGGTGAAGTCGATCGTCATGGAAACGTCAATGTCAGTCGATTTGGCGATCGTATTCCGGGATGCGGCGGCTTCATCGAGATGACGCAATCCATACAAAAAATCGTGTTTTGCACGGTGCTGGGAAATAAAGGCCGGCGGAAATTCGTTTCCGACGTGCAGCAGGTTACCTTCAATGCAGACCGCGCGCGGGCTTCGGGCCAGAAGATACTCTATGTCACCGAAATGGCCGTCTTTTCCATGGCAGCACAGGGCATCGAGTTGATCGAGATCGCGCCTGGCCTCGATCCGCATCGCGATGTCATCGACAAGCTTGGATGCGAGGTCAGGATTTCCTCGGAACTGAAGCCGATGCCCGATATTTGTTTTTCCCAAGAAAAAATGGGTTTGAATAACCTTTGGAGTAACATAAATGCCTGAAAAAGCTTGCCTGAAACACCGTCTGGCAAACGGCGAAACGCTTTACGGTTGTTTCGTGATGATCCCGTCGCCATCCGTCGTGGAGATGGTGGGGTTTGCCGGGTACGACTATGTCATTATCGACCGGGAGCACGGGACAACGACGACCGAGGGGATGGAGCATCAGATCCGCGCGGCGGAAGCGTCCGGTATGTCGGCCATTGTTCGTATTCCCGCAGCAACGACCAGCGAAATTCTTTGTGCACTCGATTGCGGCGCCGAGGGCATCCTTGTTCCCCATATCCAATCGGCGGAGACGGCCAACGCCATCGTCCAGGCGGCATACTATCCTCCACATGGGACTCGTGGCATGGCGACGACCACCCGGGCCGGCCGGCACGGTATGGTCGATGCCGCCAGCCATATCGCCCGTGCCCTGGAGCAGACCCTGGTCATGCTGCAGATCGAAGATGAATCGGCATTGCCGCATGTGCGTGAAATCGCGGAGGTTGCCAACGTGTCTTCGGTCTTCATCGGGCCGGCCGATCTGGCGGCGTCGCTAGGTCATGCCGGCAATCCGGGCCATCCCACGGTCGTTGCGGCCAGAAACGGGATCATCGGCGACGTGAAGGCGGCAAACGGTCCGGTGCTATCGAGTTTCGCCAGATCCGCCGAGGATGCAAAGTCGATGGCTGAGGAAGGCATTCGGATGGTGACCTTCTCGACCACGACGATTTTTTCCGGCGCACTTCGTTCGTTGATCAAGGAAGTCGAGCGATGACGGAAATCCTGTCAGCCGCCGACGCCGTCGCGAAAATTCCCGACGGATCAACTCTCGTCATCGGCGGCACCGGACCCGTCCTCGAGCCCGACGCGCTGTTGGCCGCGATCGAGGAACGATTCAAGGGTTCAGGCCATCCTCGGGATCTGACAGTTGTATCGCCGATGCTGCCCGGCGACAGCAAAGGCACCGGCGGGCTGAACTGCATTGCTCACGAAGGCATGTTGGCGCGGATTATCGGCGCCTCATTCAGCCGGTTTCGCCATGAGCGTCTTTTGGATCTGATCTCCTCGGATGGGTGCGAAGGTTATGTCGTGGGCATGGGCACCATGATTCAGCTCATGACCGCGATCGGCTCGGGCAAGCCCGGCGTTTTCACCCAGGCGGGCATTGGGTCGTTCATGGATCCGCGGGTCGAAGGGGGGTGCATGAATGCAATCTCCACCAATCCGCCCGTCCGTTTGGAGATGCTGGATGGCCGGGAATACCTCTACTATCCGGTGTTCCCGATCGACGTCGCGTTCATTCGCGGCACGACCGCCGACGAGAACGGCTATATCAGCATGGAAGAAGAGCCCAACTCCCTGGGTATGGTCGAGATGGCCATGGCTGTGAAGGCCAGTGGGGGCAGGGTCATCGCCCAGGTCAAACGGGTGGCGCGGGCCGGAAGCTTGGATCCGCGATTGGTGCGGATACCCGGTGTTCTGGTCGATACGATCGTCGTCAATCCGCAGCAAACCCAAGTGTCCAAGAATATGGCCGATCCGTCCGAAGGTTGGAATCCGTTCCTGGCCGGCGCTCACAAGGCGCCGCTGTCGGGGATGGAGCCGATGGCGTTGAATGCGGCCAAGATCATTCTCCGGCGTTCGGCGCTGGAGTTGAAGAGGCGCGACGTGGTCAATCTGGGCGCCGGAGTCGCAACGCATCTGCCAAGGATCGCCCTGGAGGAAGGGGTGTTGGATGACGTGTGCTTCACCAACGAGCACGGAATCTTCGGCGGGCTTATGGCGACGGCGATCGGTGGGTCTTTTGTTCCCGCCTTGAATGCCGATGCCATCATGGACTCCGTCTTTCAGTTCAACTTCTACGACGGCGGTGGGCTTGATATTACGTTTCTGGGTATCGGCCAAGTGGATCGTGAAGGTAATCTCAATGTCAGCCGATTTGAAAAAGAGGTAAACGGGCCAGGTGGATTCAATAATATTACGGAAAAAACACCAAGAATAGTTTTTTGCGGAACCATGACGGCTGGTGGTCTTGATATTGAAGTGCGCGACGGTAAGCTCGAAATCAAAAAAGAAGGTAGGCATTCCAAATTCGTCGAGAATGTTGAGCAAACTACACTCAATGCGAAGAGAGCTTTATCGAAGGGTCAGTCCGTACTTTATGTTACGGAACGTGCGGTATTCCGGTTGGATAACGACGGGCCGATCTTAATAGAGGTTGCGCCTGGGATTGATATAGATTCCCACATCAAGCCCAATATTGGATTTCAACTCAAGGTAGCCGACAACGTTCAGTTGATGGATGAGTCAATTTTCAAATCCGGAAAAATGGGTCTGGCGCAGAAAATCGGGAGTGATGGTAATGAGTGATCAAATAGAGTCCGTCGTACTAGGATTGTGGTTCGAGGAGTTCGAAATCGGCAGCGTACGCCATTCTCCTGGTCGAACTATTGCTGAATCCGACCTTATGGGGTTCGCAGGTTTGACTGGTGACTACAGCCAAGTTCACACCGATGAGGAATTTTGCCGGAAAACCGAATTCGGTACTCGGATTGCTCATGGTCTGTTGGGCTTGTCGATCGCCCAAGGATTGATGTGGCGGACCAACTATACCCAGGGTACGGGCATCGCATCCCTCGGATGGGACAAATGGAAGTTTTCGAAGCCCATCATGATCGGCGATACCATCCGCATTCGGTGGTCGGTAACCGATAAGCGCGAAAGCAAGAGCAAGCCGTATGCCGGGATCATCACCGAGTTTATCGAAGTCATGAACCAGAAGGGCGAGGTCGTTCAAAACGGCGAGCATATCACGATGATCCGGAGGCGGCCGAAATGATCCTCGCCTATAGCCATGTGTTCATAGAAAAATCCGAGGGCTTTGCGAAGATCACATTGAATCGTCCCGAAGTCCTCAACGCTTGCAATTCCGAAACCCACCGCGAAGTTCAGCGGGCATTGGATGAATGTGAAGCGGATAACGACATCAAGTCGATCATCTTTTCCGGGATGGGGCGGGCGTTCTGTGCCGGATCGGATTTGCGCGAAGTCGGGCAGTTAACCGGGGGCGATGCCCGGCGGTACCTGCGTCTGGATTTTTCGACGAAGAATCGGATCGCGACTTGCGCCAAGCCGGTCATTGCCGCTTTGCACGGCCATGTTGCCGGCGGCGGGTTCGAGTTGGCATTGGCTTGCGATATCCGGATCGTCGCCGATGATGTCCTTTTCTCGTTGCCGGAGATCGGACTCGGCACGATTCCCGGGTCCGGTGGACTGCAACGCCTTCCCCAGGTCGTCGGTATGGGGATCGCCAAGGAATGGGCCATGACGGGCCGCCGGATCGACGCCGACGAAGCCTTTCGGCGCGGCTTGGCCAATTCGGTTCATCGTCGGGACGATCTGATGGATGCGGCGGAAGCCATGGCCAGAAACTTGGCCACGAAGAGCAGCATTGCGCTTTCCCTGGCCAAAACCGCTCTCGATCCGGAGCCGCCGCCAGAGGCGGGCATGGTTGGGGTGTATCACATGCTGGCCGCCCAGGCGTGCCATGATGACCCATCTTACAAATCGAGCGTCGGCAAGTATTCATCTTCCGACGCGAAGAATGCGGAGAAAAAATGATGAGTGCTCGGTATTGGGAAGCCGTGGAACTGTGCCAAGCGGGAGCGTTGCCCATCAGCCGGAAGGTCCTTGCCGCGCCCCGGGGCCATTTTCCGCAATTGAACACCCATACCGGAGAGTACCGCATCGAAGAAGGGTACTTGCCTGGCCGCGGATTTCGGTGGGCCGGATATCTTGCCGGCCGGTTATGGCTGCTTTACGACCTTACCGGCAATTTGTTGCTGCGCGACGCGGCAATCCGCCTGGCAACAGAGATCGCCGAAGGTATCGAGGCGTCTCGACCGATTGATCGGGGCAATTGCGGCTTCGACGTCTATTGCGCCCTTTCGTTGGGCGCGGAGATCACCGGGGACGACGCTCTGCGCGCCCTTGCTCTCAGGGCGTCATCGTCGATGGACGATCTTTTCGAACCGGCGGCCGGATTGTTCAGGCAGAATGCGTGGATGGATGCCGTGGTTTCGGAAACGCCGACATGTGTCCTTCCCCTGCTTTGGGCCGCGCGGCATGGCCAAGGCAGCACCGACCGGGTTCGCGGCCATGCACAGAAAACGCTGAACAACGGCATGTTGCGGGAAGATGGCTCCTGCCAGCATCGTCTGTTTTTCGGCGCGAATGGGGAGATCGACAGGGTCGATACCTCTCAGGGATATGCTCCGGACTCGACTTGGGCCCGGGCTCAGGCTTGGCTCCTCTATTCGCTGGTGGCCTGCGGGGAATCCTTCGATGACGATGTTGTGACCGAGGCGCTATCGCGGGCGACAACTTGGTATATCGATCATATGCCAGACGACGCCATCTTGTATTACGACTTCGACGACCCGCGAAAAGGTGAGATACCGCGCGATTCCTGCGGAACGATCATCGCCGCCATATCCTTGCGCCGTGCGGCGAAGCTCGGCATTGAAACACAGCGTGGCCCGGCACTCGCCGAGGCATGCGAAAACGCCATCCTCGAAGACTATATCGGACCCGGCGGTGTCGTGCTTCATGGAAGCTGGGGAGTTGGTGAAGGGAAGAGCCGGTGGGATACCTTGTTTCCGCGCCAAGATGTGATGCCGTACGGCAATTATTATTTCGTCGAAATGCTGCATCGACTCTTGCAGCCGGCCTCCGGAATATTCAGCCTGCGCGCTTGATGCATCGTCAGTCCGTTATCCGATTTCCGAGGATCATCGAATGGCAGAAGTCATTGCAATTACCGGCGGTGGACGTGGGATTGGGGCCGCGACGGCCATCTTGGCCGCCCGGTCGGGATATGACGTTGGCTTCAGCTTTCAATCCGACCATGAAAGTGCGAATGCTGTCGCCGAGGAAATCAGAAGACACGGGCGCCGAGCATTGGCGATCAAGGCCGATATGAGCCGAGAGGACGCCGTCCGGACATTCTTCGACACGATCGATCATGAGTTGGGTGCACCGGACGTCCTGGTGAACAATGCGGCGATAACGGGCCCCGTTTCACGTCTCATCGACGTCGACATCGACGATGTTCGAAAGGTCATGGCCCTGAATATCACCGGGCTTATTGTCTGCTGTCAGGAGGCCGTCCGGCGGATGGCCCGCAGCCGCGGCGGACGGGGTGGCCGAATAATCAACGTTTCTTCTCGTGCGTCCACGCTAGGCGGCGCCAATGAATGGCTTCACTACGCGGCCTCAAAGGGGGCCGTCGATACCTTTACCAAGGGATTGGCCGAGGAAGTGGCCTCGGAAGGCATCCGGGTCAACGGTGTCAGTCCGGGGGTGATCGACACTGATATGCAGGCACCGGGGCGGGTAGATCGGCTTGCCGGCAAGATCCCGCTTGGCCGGGCCGGGACGGCGGAGGAAGTGGCCCAGGCGATCATTTGGTTGGCCTCCGACGCCGCATCCTATGTCGCCGGCTGCACGCTGCCGGTAACCGGCGGCCGGTGATTCCGTTCCAGAACATCGGACCTGGAGCACCGGATTGGGGGCGTGCCCGAACCAAAAGATGATCAGTCAAATGGAGATCATCTCCGAATTCCATCAATAGATTGCGGTGCCACCGCTTAATAAGACGTCTCCGAGAATAGTGAGTATAAAGAAAATGTCAAAGGTCGTCATTATAGGTTCGGGTTTGATTGGGCGAGCATGGGCTATCGTTTTCGCCAGGGCCGGATGGCAAACCATATTGTACGATTCAGACCCGAGCTCAATGACAATGGCTCTGGACGATATACGGAGTAGAGCGCGGGAGCTCCAAGAGATTGGATTGGTTAAAAATGCAGATGATGTTGTCGCTAGAATCAGTACTGAAGAAAAACTTGAAAATGCCCTGATTGGTGCAGATTATGTCCAAGAAAATGGCCCAGAAGACACTAAAATTAAAATAGAAATTTTTTCACGCTTGGACGATATTTGTGATGCCGATACGATACTAGCCAGTTCGTCGTCCGGGATTCCAGCGTCGCGGTTCACGCAAGATATAAGCGGTCGGCATCGATGTCTGATCGCTCATCCGGTCAATCCACCATATCTTGTTCCATTGGTTGAAATTGTCCCGGCTCCTTGGACGGAAAATAAAACCATTGAAAAATGTAATGAAATAATGAAAGAAATTGGGCAGACGCCTGTCGTCGTCAAAGGCGAGATTCCGGGGTTCATCTTGAATCGCTTGCAAGGGGCATTGTTGAGCGAAGCATTGCGGCTGGTCAATGCAGGCTTCGCCAGTCCGACGGATATTGACAAGACAGTTTCTGAAGGACTCGGGTTGCGGTGGTCATTCATAGGGCCCTTTGAAACGATCGATCTGAATGCTCCTGGTGGATTAAAGGATTACTGCGACCGTTACGGAGCTATGTATGAATCCATGCCCGACGACCTCAAGGATGTAAACGCTTGGGCCGTGGATACGATCAATGCCATCGATCATGAAAGACGGGCTACGCTGCCCATGATTCAGCATGGTGAAAGGCAGGCGTGGCGAGATAAACGATTAATGGCGCTGATCTTGCACAAATCACAGCAAAAGGAATAACGATTTAACTTTGATTGATATTCGAATGACCACTATAGATTTTCAAAAAATATGGGATTCTTAGGAAAAATTTTATGAGCACAACATTTCTATTGATTGGGCTTATCATCTTTCTGGGATCGATTGCCCAGGGTGCAACGGGCGTGGGGTTGGGGATCATGGCGACACCGTTTGTGGCCGCGCTGGATCCCACGCTGGTCCCAGGGCCCGTCCTGGTGCTGATGGCAGTGGCGGCGAGCTGGACGGCATTACGGGATCGCAAGGATATTGTCCGCGGTTGGTTGGGGGTTGCCTTGATCGGACGTTTGCCAGGGTCGGTCCTCGGGGCATGGTTGCTGACCATGATGAGCTTCAAAGTCTATGCCTGGGCATTTGCCATACTCGTAACGGTGGGCGTGTTGATGTCCGTCATCGGGCAGGCGGTCGCGCCGACAAGGCGCAGACTGCTTGCCGGCGGTTTCGGTTCGGGGTTGATGGGAACCCTGACCGCCATTGGCGGGCCGCCGATCATGTTGGTGATGCAATCCGGTTCGGCGCCCCATGTGCGCGCGACGATTTCCAGCTTTTTCGCCGTCGGCTCACTGTTGTCCCTTTCGGTTCTGGCATGGTTCGGCCAATTCGGAATGCCGGAATTGATTTTGGGCTCCGCCTTCGTTCCGCCGATGGTTGCCGGGCTGATGGTGTCAAAGTTTTTCACGGGGCGCGTCGATCGTGGAGCCATAAGGCCCATTCTGCTGGCGATGTCGGCTTTTGCCGCGCCACTGCTCATAGTTAGAGCCATGATGTCCGAATGAAATTAAGTGACATCAAGATATAATATCGAAAAACGCTTCATGACGAAAAGGAGAAGTTAATGTCTACAGCAGATCCGGTAATTATAACCTGCGCCGTTACGGGAGCGATCCATACGCCGTCGATGTCACCTCATCTTCCGATCACTCCGGAACAAATCATTGACGAGTCGGTAAAGGCGATTGATGCGGGGGCATCGGTCGTCCACTTGCATGCACGTGATCCCGAAACGGGCAAGCCAGATCAAACACCTGAGGCATTTGAAAAATTTCTTCCAATCATCAAGCAACGAACCAATGGTGTCGTCAATATTACGACCGGCGGCAGTCCGTATATGCGCGTCGAAGAAAGGGTGTTGCCGGCCCAAACATTTCAGCCGGAATTGGCATCGCTTAACATGGGTTCGATGAATTTTGGCTTATTTCATTTGCTAGACAGATACAAAGAATTCAAGCATGATTGGGAGCGAGAATTCCTGGCGAACTCGAAAGATTTGGTTTTCCGAAATTCCTATAAAGACATCGAATTCATACTTAAAACATGTTATGAAGCTGGAACGAAATTCGAATTTGAGTGCTACGATATTGGGCATTTGTATAATCTGAAGAATTTTTATGATCGGGATTTGGTGAAGCCGCCATTGTTCATTCAGTCAGTGTTTGGTTTGCTGGGCGGAATTGGTCCGCATCCCGAGGATGTCCTCCATATGAAGCGTACTGCTGATCGATTGTTCGGGTCGGATTATCGATGGTCGGTCCTTGGGGCCGGAAGAAACCAACTGCCTATTGCGGCGATGGCTATTGCCATGGGTGAAAACGTCCGTGTAGGGCTTGAGGACTCGCTTTGGTCTGGTCCTAAGAAGTTGGCGACGTCCAACGCCGAACAGGTCAAACTGGCCTGTGATATGGTGGCCAATCTCGGGCGGAAAGTTGCCACCCCGGACGAAGCGCGGGAAATGCTCTCTCTAAAAGGCGGTGACAAGGTTTCCTTTTAAGGCATCCGAGGAACGATTTTTGCTTGATCGCGCGCAATGGAGCCGGAGTGACGGTGCATTTGGCTGTCCGGAAACGAGAGGGACTGACGATGATCGCAACGAGAATTGTGGCGCCGCTGGAAATTGGGCTATGCGTCAGCGATATGGCATCCGCACTTACTTTTTATCGCGAGGCTCTTGGATTCACGGAGGTCTCGGACATAGACACGGACCAAAAATCCGCCATTGCGTCCGGCATCAGCAATTCGGCCTATAAAGTCGTCAGGCTTCAATTGCCGATGGGGGAGCGGATCAAGCTCTTTTCGCCAGAGGGCGCGCCACTATCCGGGAATACCCAAAAGAACCCACCGTTGGCCCGTACAGGGTTGGCATTCATCACGATTATCGTGGATTCATTGACGGACGTGCTGACCCAGTTGAAGCGATCAGGCTTCGAGGCGCGAAATCCTGTTCCCGTAAAGTTGCGGAGCAATGTCCATGTCGCGCTCGTCGATGATCCGGATGGTAATGTCATAGAGCTTGTCGAATACGAAGATATTCGATTGTACCGCTCCGATATCTGAGACCAAATCGCGTCGACTGAGGCTTGGTTCGTTAGCGGCCGCTAGCTGAAGGCGGGAGATCAGTCGGGCAGGGCCGTCGCCTGGACCTGGACTTCAGCGATGCCGTCTTGCTTGATCCCGAGTTCGGCAGCGGCACGCCGCGACAGATCGATGATCCGGCCGCCGGTAAAGGGGCCACGGTCGGTAATGCGCACGACGACCGATTCGCCGGTGGCCACGTCCGTGACCTCGACCTCGGTGTCGAAGGGCAGTTCGGGATGAGCAGCGGTCAGCTCCTCCTGATCGAAGGTTTCGCCATTGGCGGTCGTGCGGCCGTGGAAATTCGGGCCGTACCAAGAGGCCACACCTTCTTCGACCGGCTCCGGTCTGGCCGCGACCTGTTGGGGGCTTGGGGGCTCGGGCTTGACGGAGGCGGGCTGGAAGATGCCTGTCTCCGGCGGCGCCTCGTTCTGGGCGGCGGCCGGTACATAGGCCAATAGAACAAGCGCCGCGGCAAGGGGCGCGATGCCTGTGAATGCCCTCCGGCCGGGCCCTTTTGTTAACGAAATTTTCAGCATTTGTCGTAGCCTCCCAATTTGCGCCGCAGACTATAGCCCAGACGGCCGTGACCCGCCAAGCCGTTTGGCGTCAACCCCGCCATGCGCGGGGCTGCCCTTAGGCGCCGGGCATGCCTTGGCACGCGGCGTCCGGCGCTTGTTGGCCCGATCGATAGCATGTCCTGGTGGCCTCGCCGGGATCGACGCCGGGCACATAGGTCACCGGATAGGATGTCATCCAGCCATGCATTTGCCCATTGCGAAGCGTGACTTCCGACGCCAGCATCGAGCCGGCCCAGCTGAGCTGGCGTTGCAAACCTTGTGCGGCCGGCTCGACCACAACGGTGACGATCTGGCTGACACTGCCGTCGCTGTCGAGCGTCCGGCTGATCGACAACAGGTCACGGCTGTTGCCGTTGTCAAACTGCCAGTCGGCAACCGTATATGACCGCGATAGGACGCCGCTCGTGGAGCCTGTCGTCTGTGAAACCGCTTCACGGCGAACGGTTCCATCAAGTGTGCCGGCATCCGTCATTGTCCCTTCGAGGCGCTGGCGTTCCGTGGTCGACAAGCGATTGCCCGAGACGTTTTGAACGGTTTCGAACCGTCCGACCGACACGAAATCGCCGTTTGGCAGGCCGTCGACACACTCTCCTTGCAAAACCGAGGCGTCGACATTCGTCACTTGCGGCCGAATGCCTTCTGGCAGCGACGACACCATGGCCTCGTATTCGGTCCTGGAACTGGTCCGGGCAAGCAGCCAGCGCCCCCGTTCGGTCAAGGCGCAATCAACGGCATCAACCGTCGCCAAGCGGGCTTCGGCATTATCCGCAAATGTCTCGAGGCGCGCGTTCAGGGCAGCTTGCTGCCTGGACAGGCCGCGGTCGGAAAGGTCGGGGTTCTCGCGCAAGGCGGGATTGGTCTCTTCGGCGGTTCTGGGGAAAGCGGCTTCAAGGCGGCTGAGAAGACCGATACTGTCCATGGCGCTGACCGCCATCATGGCCGTTGGCAAGGCGCTCGCCCCGCTCACCAACAGCGCACCAGCACAGCCGGTGGTAACGGTTGCGCATACAAGTAATCCGGCAAGGCCGGTCATCCCTGGCTTCATAATGGGTATTTCCTGTTCATCGATTTTGGCAATGCTCAGGATCGACTATACCCCGTTTGCCCCAAGCCAGTCTTGCTTTTCAAACGAAATATCATGGACATAATCGCCCAGCCCCTCAGCCGCGCGCCGCCTTGATGATCCGCAGAATCGCGCGCATGGCCGATGCGTGGCCCCACCCATTGGCCTGATTGACCGTGCCGGCGCAGGTCAGCCCCGTCGCGGGATGGTGGAAGACGAAGGCGCCGGTTTGGCCCCAAAACCCCATCACGTCGCGGATCGGCCAAAACGGCGCGATGAACCAGGGTGTCCATAGCTTTTCCATCCCCAGGCCGAAATAGAACTGCCCCGGCCAGAAGATCATACGCCAATTCTGTTGCGCCAGCAGCCGGTCGATATCGAAAAGCCGCCCCTCGAAAACCGCGCGTCCGATTGCGGCAAGTTCAGTCGCCGTGCTTATCATGCCGCCTTCGGCCGGTACCGAGGCCAGATAGCGCGGCAGATGCAGTCGGCGGGCGCCGCCGTAAAACCAGACCGGCCGTTCATCCGCAGGGTCGGCATAGATATAGGTCTCACGCAGTCCGAGGGGGTCGAAAACCTCGGCGGCGAACAGGTCGGGCAGGCTCTGGCCCGTGACACGCTCCAGGATCGCGCCCATGAGCTGATAGTTGGTGTCGGAATAGGCAACCTTCCCTTTTTGGCCGGGCAGGAACTGCGCCTGGGATTCCCGTACCGCCTGCAAAGTGCGCTCCAGCGGCCAAGGGCTGTCATCGCCGGCCATCAGCGTATCCACCGGCTTGCGCCCGTCCGGCCCCTTCAGCGAAAAATAATCCCGCAGCCCGGTCTGGTTGGAGATGAGGTGACGGATGGTGATGCTGCCGGTGTGGTCCGCCCCCTTGCGCCGATGCAGCCCGTCGATCATCTCGGCCGGCAGGTGGTCGGCCATGGGATCATCGAGCCCGATGCGCCCGGCCTCCACCAGCCGCATGGTCACGATGGTGACGATCAGCTTGGTGGTGCTGGCCGCGCAGAACCGGCAATCGGGCGTCAAATCGCCTGCCGCCGCGACATGATGCGCCTGGGTGGTGGGGTGATCCGTGGCGATGGCCGCGCCGTGCACCTGGCGCGACCGGCACATCCGCTCCGCCTGCTGTTCAATCAAGGCGCTCGTCAGCCCGTCCATGGCCATGACGTTTCTCCCCATTTGCCGCCCGCCGGAACCGGTGTTTGCGAAGGCGCCACCAATACCGTTATATAACGGTATGCGATCGTCCATTTTTTTGCCAACGGCTCAACGCCCCTGCCATGGAAGAGACCCCGCAAATGAAAGCCGATTTTCCAAAATCTCCCATCGTTTCAGCTGGCGATCTCGATCAGCTTGGTTCCGTTCGGATGCTGTATGTGCCGGCGGGTGATGAGCGTCCGCCGGGGCTGACGACGGTTCCGATCGAGAATTGGGTTGCGCGCGCGAAGGAAAGCCGGTCCGGGTTTGACGATGTCGCTTTTTGGCAAAGCGAGCTCCAAAAGCTGGGCGTCGGGCCGGATGCCGTGACCGTGGTGCTCGATGACGGGCGCATGATCGAAGCGGCGCGAGTCTGGTTCATTCTGCAGTATTTCGGCTTGCCGGTGGTCGTCCTCAACGGCGGGCAGCCGGCCCTTACCCCGGCCCCTACCAAGGTTCCACCGCAGACCCCACCCGCCACCGCGCCGCTGAAACTCAATCCGGGGGCGGGGCCGGTTGGACTGACAGACCGGGACACGCTGAAATCCAGCCTGGACGGGGTTCAGGTGTTCGACGCACGGACGGCTGAAGAGTTTCGCGGCGACGACCTAAAGGGCAACCCCCGAGGCGGCCATTTGCCGGGTGCGGGGCATCTGTCCCATGTGGACCTGCTCGATGGAACCCACCTGAAAGGGGCGGCGGAAATCGCAAAACTCATGGCTGCGTCGGGTTTGGACGGATCCAAGCCGATCGTCAGTCATTGCCAGGGTGGCGGCCGCGCCGCATTGGCCGCCATTGGCGCGGTTATCGCAGGGGCATCCGATGTGCGGGTGTACTATTTGAGCTTTGGCGACTGGGCCGCCGACGAAAGCTGTCCTTTGGTCGCCCCTGATTGAGGCGCAAGCCAGCGGGCCCACCCGATCACTCGGGCACCTTCCTGGCGCCTGGCGCTGATCGGGCCTGGCGCTGATCGGGCCCCCGGTGGTGGGGCCGTCAGTGTCGTGCGGTGAAATTGCCGAAGCCCGAATTTTCATGGCGATGGCGACCGGCAGCCGCGGCCGCAAAAAACGCCGCAATCGCGCCGATCAGCAGGGTCGCGGCGGTGATGAATCCGAAAGCCACCCCGACGGCCCGGGTTCGTTCAGCGGCGTCTAGCTCGTGACCCGTGCTCGACGCAGCGATCTGGGCAAGGATGGAGGCGCCTTGTTGTTGAACCTCGGGCTCAAAGGGAGCGGCCGTCAATGCCCCTATGCCGATCAGAACGCCGGCACACATAGACGCTATCACGGTGCAGACCAGCGCGACTGTGGTCCAGACCATAAGTCTGCTTCCCTGGTTGCGAGCCTCGACGATAGGAGCCGAGGCTCCGTCACCCTGCCTGTGCACCCAACTTTCATAGGTCCCTATCGTCGCTTCAGGCCGGGAAAATCCATCGGTCCTTTGGTCGGGGGAGCGTGCGTCAGGTATCATCGGGCAGATCCTTCGAGTTTGACCGACCTCGGCCCAGGTTCAGCGAAGGCCGACGAAACTGAGCAATGCGATGACGATGACAACCGCACCGACAATATAGATGATCGAATGCATGGGGTGCTCCTTGCAACTGAATGGCCCCGACTCTTGGCGTCTATTGGCGGTGTCGCGTTTGCGGGGATGCATGTATGTGTTGATCCCGAGTGCAGTCTCGTACCGCTCTTAAGGTGATGCGTCAGAACAAAAATGGCTGAACAGTCGGGCCTAACTCGCAAAACCTTGCAAGGCCGTGGGGAAGCGCAAAGCCAAGGCTTGGCAGTTGGACCAAGACCCGGCTGTTCAGCCAGTTCAAGTCACCAGTCAGTGACGCCATGTCGGACGGTAACATTACCCCATCCGCCATTTCGTCAGTAGCACCGGAATCTACTCAGATTACCGGGGTGTTGCAGTGACGCGCTCGCAATGGTTGCCGCCGACCGGCCGCGACTATAGGCGCAGCGATTGCCTTATTGCCGAAACCTTTCGAGGGTGATGGAACATCGTAAGCGCTACGGCGTTTCCTCAGGGTGACCAATGCCGTGATGCCCGCAAGTCGCGGATCCCATCATTCACGCCCGCGCAGTCCGACACGATGCCGCGCCTATAACCTGCGCCCGTGAACAACAGTCTGATGCGGCCGGTCACAACCCTGCAGGGGGCCCCTGTTGACGCTTGTCCCATGTTTCGGGACGAAGGAAAAATTCAATGTCACATCCCTCCACTCAGCCAAATGGCGCTTTGGGCGGCGGAGCCTATGGGTTCGTTCGCAACGGTTATGCCAAAGCGGAAGTCCACGACCTGACGACCACCGATGTCGAGCGTGCCACGGTCTATGGCCGTAATGAAGAGACGATCGGAAAGGTCAGCGCGCTGAAGGTCGACACCGGCGGCAAGATCTCCGATGCGGTGATCGATGTCGGCGGCTTTCTTGGTATGGGCGCACATTCGGTGCTGATTCCGTTTAGCGAACTGACGGTCCTGCGCGAAACTGCCGGCACTGGTGTGCGTGTCCACCTCGACGCCACCAAAGACCAGCTGAAAG
>LFIK01000687.1_pt1 | contig 25752 bp, 25 predicted proteins | sample 643401 | NCBI WGS metagenome assembly LFIK01 (sample SAMN03777447, study PRJNA286221) | soda lake metagenome | biome: soda lake; feature: Kulunda steppe; material: water; isolation source: sample T5-Br brine of Lake Tanatar-5 | place: Russia: Kulunda steppe | collected 2010-07
AGATGGCCAAGCAGGCCGAGAGCGCCGGCTTCGACGACAAGATGCTGCGCCGCCAGATCGCGCTGATCCAGTCGATGACGAAGAAGGAACGCGCCAATCCGCAGATTCTGCAGGCCAGCCGCAAGAAGCGCATCGCCAAGGGCGCCGGGCTGGAGGTACCCGAGCTCAACAAGCTGCTCAAGCAGCACCGCCAGATGGCCGACATGATGAAGAAGATGGGCAAGAAGGGGATGCTCAAGCAGGCCATGGCAGGGATGATGGGCAAGGGTGGTCAGCCCGACCCCGCGCAGATGGATCCCAAGGCGATGCAGCAGGCCGCGCGTCAGTTGGGCCAGATGGGTGCCGGCGGCGGCATGGGCGGGGGGCCGGCGCTGCCCCCCGGCCTCGGCGGTATGGGACGCAAGAAATGAGGCGCATGGCTGCACAAGCGCGCACCGATGCCAGCACCGTTCGGGTGGTCGCGGGGGTAAGGGGATGACGGCGCCGCATCTGAGTCCTGTTCCCGGTGCGGCGGCGGCGTTCGGCGCTGAGCTGCGCGCCGAGCTGCCGCGCATCGAGACGGAGCGGACCATCCTGCGTGCCCCGGTTCTGGAGGACGCGCCGCACTGGATCGCCATCATGGTCCCCGATGCCGAGGGGCATCTGGGCGGTCCCCATTCCGAAACGAGCGCCTTCAACGAATTCGCCGCCACGGTGGGGTTGTGGTTGTTGCGCGGGCACGGGTTGTGGACGGTGACCGACCTTACCGATGCGGTGCTGGGTTTCGTGCTGGTCGGATTCGAGCCGGGCGACCGGGCGCCCGAGCTTGGCTGGCTGTTCCTGCCCGAAGCGCGCGGCAAGGGGCTTGCCGCCGAGGCGGCCGCTGCCGCGCGTGCCCATGCGCTCGGTCCGCTCGCCCTGCCTGAACTGGTCAGCTATATCGACCCCGCCAACCATGCCTCGCGCCGCGTGGCCGAGCGGCTTGGCGCGCGGCGAGACGGTGCCATCGCCGATCCGGCCTCGGGCGCCGAAGCGGAGGTCTGGCGCCACGCACCGGAGGCCGCAGCATGACCGACAGTTCCGCGCAGGATTCCGGCCGCGCCGAGGCGCTGCTGCGCGAGCATCGCGACAGCATCGACCGGCTGGATGCGATCCTCGTCTACACGCTGGCCGAACGGTTCAAGCACACGAAACAGGTCGGCAGCCTGAAAGCCGAGCACGCGCTCCCGCCATCGGACCCCGCGCGCGAGGCGCGCCAGATCGAGCGACTTGAATGGCTCGCCAAGGAGGCCGATCTCGACCCCGAATTCGCCCGCAACTTCCTGAACTTCATCATCAGCGAAGTGATCCGCCACCACGAGAAGCTGCAAGACTAGGCGGCCCGGCCGCCCCTCACACCATAGCAAGGAGAAGAACATGGCCACGAAGATCCGCCTCGCCCGCAAGGGCTCCAAGAAGCGCCCGCATTACGCCATTGTCGCCGCAGACAGCCGGATGCCCCGCGACGGCCGCTTCATCGAGAAGCTGGGCATCTACAACCCGCTCCTGCCCAAGGACAACGAGGATCGTGTCCGCATGAACATGGAGCGTGTGCAGCACTGGCTGTCGCAAGGGGCCACCCCGACCGACCGGGTTGCCCGCATGCTGGAAGCGGCCGGGGCGCTGCCCGAGCGCAAGCGCGCCAACATGAAGAAGGCCGAGCCGGGCAAGAAGGCGAAGGAGCGGGCCGAAGCGCGCGCAGCAAAGGCCGCCGAAGCCGGCGACGCCGCGGCCGAGTAAGGCGGCGCGCAGGGCGGCCGGGACATGACGGAGGCGCTTGTCTGCGTCGGAGCCCTCGCCGGCGCATATGGCGTGAAGGGCGAGGTGCGGATCAAGAGTTTCTGCACCGAACCCGAGGCCATCGCCGGCTTCGGGCCACTGCTGTCCGAGGATGGCACGCGCAGCTTTCGCATCAGCGGGCTGCGCCGCCTCGGCGGCGGCCTGGCCGCGCGCATCGACGGCGTTTCGGACCGCGATGCCGCCGAGGCGCTGCGCGGAACGCGGCTGCATGTCACGCGCGACCGTTTGCCGGCGCTCTCGGATGACGAATACTATCACGCGGACCTGATCGGCTTGCGCGTGCAGGACCCGGCAGGGCAGCTTCTGGGACGGGTGCATGCGGTGCATGACCACGGCGCCGGCGACTTGCTGGAAGTTCGCGCCCCAGACCGTCGTGAGTCGGTGCTGGTCCCCTTCACACGGCAGATCGTGCCAACCGTGGATCTGGCGGCCGGATTGATGGTCGCTGACCCGCCCGAAGGCCTGTTCGACTGAGCGATGTCCCAACGCAGCGATCCCTCTTCACCGAAACCGCAGGCTGCGGGCCGCTCGCATGGGCGCGTCGCGATCGCGTCATCCGCAACGCCGCGCCCCTTGATGGAGGACGGACCGCCACAGCTTTCTGGCGCCTGGACGGCGCGGGTCATCACGCTCTTGCCGGAAGCGTTTCCCGGCCCTTTGGGGCTTTCGCTGACGGGGCGGGCACTTGAAGCGGGGCTGTGGCGGCTGGAAACCATCGATCTGCGCCGCTTTGGCGAGGGCCGGCATCTCAATGTGGATGACACCCCGGCGGGTGGCGGCGCCGGCATGGTCCTGCGCCCCGATGTGCTGGGCCGCGCCGTCGAGGCTGCCGGACATGGCGCCCCGGCGGCGGCCGCAGACCGGCCGTTGCTCGCACTGTCTCCGCGCGGACGCCGCTTCGATCAGGCAATGGCGCGCGATCTGGCCGGGAGGGCCGGGATGACGCTGATCTGCGGACGGTTCGAGGGCATCGATGAACGGGTATTGCAGGCGCACGCCGTTCAGGAGGTCAGCCTCGGTGATTTCGTCATGACCGGCGGCGAGATCGCCGCTATGGCCTTGATCGATGCCACGGTCCGGCTTATACCCCGCGTGCTCGGGAATCAGGCGTCGACCGAGGAAGAGTCGTTTTCCGAAGGTCTGCTTGAGCATCCGCAGTACACGCGACCCGCCGTCTGGCAAGGCCGCGAGATACCCGACATTCTCCTGTCGGGGCATCACGCGCGAATAGCCGAATGGCGCCGGGACGCGGCCGAGAGGTTGACCAAGGAACGCCGCCCTGATCTCTGGCGGGCTTATCGCGCGGCGCGCGATGGGGACCCGGATGGAGACCAAGAGCTCTGAGGGGGCACCACGTCGCGGAACGAACCGCGCGCAATCGAAAGGACATCGCGATGGACATGATCGCGCAACTCGAGGCCGAGCAGATCCGAGAGCTCGGCAAGGACATCCCGGATTTCAAGCCCGGCGACACCATCCGCGTCGGCTACAAGGTCACCGAAGGCACACGGACCCGTGTGCAGAACTTCGAGGGTGTCTGCATCAGCCGCAAGAACGGCAGCGGCATCGCCGCCTCCTTCACGGTGCGCAAGATTTCCTTCGGCGAGGGGGTGGAGCGCATCTTCCCGCTGTATTCCACCAATATCGAGCATATCCAGGTCATTCGTCGCGGCCGCGTGCGCCGGGCCAAGCTGTACTACCTGCGCTCGCGCCGGGGCAAGTCCGCCCGCATCCCCGAAAAGACCAATTACCGCCCGCTGAAATCAGCTCGCGCCTGAGGAGACGCACGATGAAAAAGGACATCCACCCCGATTATCACGTCATCGACGTGAAGATGACCGATGGCACCGTCGTGCAGATGAAGAGCACCTGGGGCAAGGAAGGCGATCAGATGACGCTCGACATCGACCCCAACGCGCACCCCGCCTGGACCGGTGGATCGCAACGCCTCATGGATGCCGGCGGCCGCGTGTCCAAGTTCAAGAACAAATACGCCGGGCTCGGCTTCTGAACCCGTTGCATCGGCTAAGGCACAACATATAGTGTCGGCGCGCCGCATTGCGGCGCGCCTTTTTCTTTGCACGGGACTGGAGGCTGACGGCTTGGCGCACATCATCGTAGTGGGAAACGAGAAGGGCGGCTCGGGCAAGTCCACGACCTGCATGCATATCGCTACAGCCCTTTCGCGCATGGGTCACCGGGTGGGGGCGCTCGATCTCGATCTGCGCCAGCGCAGTTTCGGACGCTATATCGAGAACCGCACGGCCTTCGCCGAGCGCGAGGGGTTCGAGCTTCCGGGTCCGCACTACCGCGATCTGCCGGAGGTCCGGCAGGAAGGCCTTGCCGAGGGAGAGAACCCGCAGGATCATCGGCTGTCCGAGGCTGTATCGGAGCTGGAGCAGGGCAGCGACTTCATCGTCATCGACTGTCCGGGGTCGCATACGCGGCTCAGCCAGGTCGCGCATTCGCTGTCCGACACGCTGATCACGCCGCTGAATGACAGTTTCATCGACTTCGACCTTCTGGCGCGGATCGACGCGGAAACCGGCAAGGTGCTCGGCCCCTCGATCTACTCCGAAATGGTCTGGAACGCGCGGCAGCTGCGTGCGCAGGCCGGGCTGCGTCCGATCGACTGGATCGTTCTGCGCAACCGGTTGGGCACGCAGCAGATGCACAACAAGAAGAAGGTCGGCGCGGCTCTCGAGGAGTTGTCGCGCCGTATCGGCTTTCGGGTGGCGCCCGGCTTCAGCGAGAGGGTGGTATTTCGGGAACTGTTTCCGCGCGGGCTTACGCTGCTCGACCTGAAGGACCTTGGCGTCGAATCCCTGAGCATGTCCAACATCGCCGCCCGACAGGAACTGCGTGACCTCATCGACGCGTTGAACCTGCCCGACGTCTCCGTAACCTTCTGAGCCGACGGAAGAGCCGGAATCGCATGTCGTAAACGCCCTGTGACTGGGCGATGCGCATCAGTCGGCGCTCGAACTCGTCCGGGGGATGTTCGGGCCCCTTCCAGAATGCAAGGCCCCGCAGCATCTGCAATCCATTCGTCATCACCACGCCCTCCGAAAGGCTTCGCAATCGCAGGTTGCGAGAAAGTCTCGGCAAAATTGTGGCAAACCCGTGATGTCATGTTGCCGAGCTGTCCGCCCGCCACGCGACAGGGACGATCCGGCGATCCCGCTGAAGGCGCGCGCGCTGTCGGCAAGCGCGGGTTTGACGCGGACGGCATTGCGGCACTACAGATCCGTTGAGGGCGCAGCGCGCCGACACCCAGGGAACAGGCAGACAAGATGCGGCGACAGATACTGCTCACGGGCGGGGCGGGGTATATCGGTTCACATACCTTCGTGGCGCTGCATGAAGCGGGCTTCGCGCCGGTCATCCTCGACAACTTCACGAATGCGCGCCGCGATGTCCCGCATCGCCTCGCCCGCATAACCGGCACAGAAAGCCCATGTCTGCGCTGCGACACACGCGATATCGAGGCGCTGCGCCGGGTATTTGCCGAACACGACTTCGCTGCGGTCATTCATTTCGCCGCACTCAAGGCGGTGGGGGAGTCGGTAGAAAAGCCACTCGACTACATCGACACGAATTGCGGCGGCCTGATCAACCTGCTCAAGGTCATGCGCGAAAGCGGTGTGCGGCACCTGGTCTTTTCTTCCTCGGCCACGGTCTACGGAGACCCCGAGACGCTGCCCATACCGGAGACGGCGCCGACCGCCTTCACCAACCCCTATGGCTACACCAAGCTGATGGGCGAGCAGACGCTGCGACAGCTTGCGGATGCGGATGCCTCATGGGTGTTCGGGGTGCTGCGGTATTTCAACCCCGCAGGCGCGCATCGCTCCGGCCTGATCGGGGAGGACCCGCAGGACATCCCCAACAATCTGATGCCCTACATCGCCGGGGTTGCCGCCGGAACGATGCCCAAGCTGCGCATCTTCGGCAACGACTACGACACCGCCGACGGCACCGGCGTGCGCGATTACATCCATGTCGAGGATCTGGCCGAAGGGCATGTCCTGTCGCTCAAGGCGCTGCTGGACGAGGGACAGGGCCATCTCGTCAATCTCGGAACCGGGCGCGGCTATTCCGTGCTTGAGATGCTGGCCGCCTATTCGCGGGCCTGCGGGCGCGAGCTGCCTTACGAATTCGCGGCGCGCCGGGACGGCGACATCGCGTCCTGCTACGCCGATCCGACCCGCGCTGCGAAGCTGCTGGGCTTTCGCGCGACCCGGGATCTCGACGACATGTGCGCCTCGAGCTGGAACTGGGTCCGGCAGGGTCTGACCGCGCGATCCGACTGAGGGATCGAAGGCCTGCCCGACGCCATCAGCCGTCGCCCGATTGCGCGAGAATCGCCTCCGCGCGCGCCAGGTCGGCGGCGTCGTCGATATCGATGGCACGGTCTGACGGCATCTCGACCGCGCCGATGCTGTCGGTCGCGAGCCCGCCCCGCCCCCGGAACCAGTCGGCATCGAAGACATAGACAGCCCCGTTCGGGCGATGCAGGGCCGGCAGGTCCTGGCGGTTCATGAAGCAGAACTCGGCGCGGCGGATCGGCTCGAAGCGTCCGTCCCGCACGAAGCCGTATTTCAGAACCTGCGCCGGTGCCGGACTGACCGACATCACCAGATCGAAGCCGGCGCGCGCATGCAGGGCGACGGCCGCGCGAATATCGTCGGGATGGCGCAGCGGCGACGTCGGTTGCAACAACACCACCCGTGCCGCGCCCTGGACCCGTTCCAGCGCATGCGCGATCACCGGGTCCATCGGCGTGCTGTCGCCCGCCAGCGCGGGCGGCCGCGCGACCGCGCGCACGCGGGGGCCGTGGTCCGCCGCCAGCAGCTCGGCGATATCGGTGCTGAGGACACAGTCGCTTGCTCCGGCTGCCAGCGCCTGATCCAGCGCATGCCGATAGAGCGGCTTGCCGCCCAGACAGCGCAGGTTCTTCTCTGCCAGCCCCTTGGACCCGGCGCGCGCCGGGATGATCGCGACCAGCCGGTCATCTTTGCGTGGCATCGGCACCTCCACCATCAAGCGCCGGCGCCAGCACCTGCAGGCTGCGCGCCGTCGCGCCGGCATGGGTGCGCAGGAACTCCCCAGCACGGTCCCGGCGCCCGTCGATCGTCGCACGGTCGCGCAGCAGTTCGGACAGGCGCTGCGCCAGCCGCGCCCCGGTGTCGCAGATTTCGAGCACCCCGGCCGCCTGCGCCTCGCGGCCCGGATACTCGATGGTCCAGACATGCGGCCCGACCAGCACGGGCTTTTTCAGGGACAATGGCTCGATCACGTTATGCGCCCCCTTGGGAACGAAGCCTCCGCCGATCACCACCGCATCGGCCAGCGCAAGATAGAAATACATCTCGCCCATGCTGTCGCCCAACAGGATATCCGCGTCGCACAACCCACGCGGCGCTTGCGTCGGCGTCAGCGCGGCATCCAGAAACCGCGATCGCCTGACGACCCGCTGCCCCGCCTGCTCCAGCCAGTCACCAGTCTGCGCAAAACGCTCGGGCGCGCGCGGCACATAGACGAAAAGCGGGGGCGCCATCCCGTCACGCGCCGCCGCTTCCTGCACCGCCTCGATGGCGCGCAGATATGTCCGGTCCTCGCCGGCGACCACACTCGCCAGCGTGACGACGCCGCGCCCGCGCAGCCCGGCGGCATCGGCCAGCGCCGCCGCCGCCGCCGGATGCGCCTCGGGCCATTGCTGATCAAAGCGCAATTCGCCGCCGACATGAACGTTCGGGGCGCCCAGCGCCCGGAAGCGGGCGGCATGACGATCGGATTTGGCCAGCACTCCGGCGACACCGGCGACGGGATGGCCCAACCAGCGCGCCAGGCGCGTTGCGCGCGGCAGGCTGCGCTCGGGCACCTGACTGTTGATCAGCCACAGGGGAATCCCGGCGCGCGCCGCCTCGGCGATCATCACGGGCCAGATCTCGATTTCCAGCGACAGGATCAGTTTCGGATGCGCCCGGCGCAGAAGCCTCCGCCAGGCCCATCCCTGCTCGACAGGCAGGTAGCGCACGCTGACGCGTCCGCCCGCGCACTCCTCGGCGAAGGCGGCCTCGGCCGCGCGACGACCAGCCGGCGTGAGATGGGTCGTCACGACCGTTTCGCCGCGCGCCAGCAACGCCCGGACAAGCGGAAAGGCCGAGCGCGTCTCGCCCAGTGACACTGCGTGTACCCACACCGCCCCGGCGGGCACAGGACCGTCCCCGAAACGCTCTGCCAAATGGCGGGCATAGTCCGGATCGCGACGCCCGCGCCACCACAGATAGGCCAGCGCGGCCGGCAATCCGGCACACCACAAGAGGCGGTAAAGCGGCAGCACCCATCGCAACCGGGCCGATAAACTCTGCGGTGCTGACATGGCCCGCCCTTCGTTCGATTGTGCCGTGCTTAGCGCCCCGCGAGAGACATGAAAAGTGCCTGCCCGATCGGCGGGGGCACCGCGACAAGGGCGCGACCTCGGTTCCGTCGCGGTCGCAAACGCGGTACCCTTGCAGGATGCCTGCCCTTTGCCGCGACTGCCTGACAACATCCGAGGCCGCCATGCTGCGGCGCTGCGCGGCGTGCGGCTCGCCACGCGTCATCGCGCATCCTGAGCTCTTCGACCTGTCCATTGCGCACATGGATTGCGATGCATTCTATGCCAGTGTGGAAAAGCGTGACAACCCGGAGCTGCGCGACCGTCCGGTCATCGTGGGCGGCGGGCGGCGCGGGGTCGTCTCGACGGCCTGCTACATCGCGCGCATCAACGGGGTACGCTCGGCGATGCCGATGTTCGAGGCACTGCGCCGGTGTCCCGAGGCTGCGGTCATCAAGCCGCGCGGCGCCCGTTACGCAGAAATTTCGCGCGCCATCCGTGCGATGATGGACGCGCTGACGCCGATGGTCGAGCCGCTCTCGCTCGATGAGGCGTTCCTCGACCTGAGCGGTACGCAGCGGCTGCACGGTCGGCCCCCCGCAGTCATGCTTGCCGGGCTGGTCCGACAGATGGAGGAGGAGCTGGGGATCTCCGGCTCCATCGGGCTGTCCCACAACAAATTCCTGGCCAAGCTGGGCTCGGATCTCGACAAACCGCGCGGTTTCGGGCTCATCGGGCGCGCGGAGACGGCCGAGTTTCTGCGCCGCAAACCCGTTGGCGTGATTCCCGGCATCGGGGCAGCCGGCCAGGCAGCGCTGGCGGCGGCGGGGATTCACACCATCGACGATGTGCTGCGCTGGGACCGACGAGGACTTGTGCAGCGGCTCGGGAGCATGGGCGACCGGCTGTTCAAAATGGCGCGCGGGCAGGATTCGCGCGTCGTCTCGGCCCGCACGCCGGTCAAGTCGATTTCCAACGAAACCACATTTGCCGACGATGTCAGCGACACCGCCCTGCTCGACGGACATCTGTGGCGCCTTGCCGAGAAGGTCAGCGACCGCACCAAGGCGAAAGCGCTGGCCGGCGAGGTGGTCACGCTGAAGATGAAGCGTGCGGATCATCGCCTCGTCACCCGGCGCGGCAGCCTGCGCGAGCCGTCGCAAATGGCCGAAACGCTGTACGCGCAAGCGCGCCACCTGCTTGATCAGGCAAGCCCGCATGGGCCGCTTCGCCTGATCGGCGTCGGGTTGAGCGGTCTGCACCCGGCCTGCAACGCCGATCGCACGGAAGACCTGTTGTCCCCGCAGGGCGCGCAACGCAGTCGCGCCGAGCGGGCGCGCGACACCATCCGCGCGCGTTTCGGCTCGGACGCGATCATCAAGGGCCGCGCGTTGCGCTGACCCTATTCCGCCGCCATCGCGGTGTCGCCCGGTCCGGGCGCGGCCGCCAGCTCGGCAATGACCCGCGTCAACGCTGCCTTCACCGACATGTAGTCCGCATTGGGGCGCAGCTCGGCCTCATGCATGTAGAGGCCGCGATCGATCTCGACCTGCACGACATGCTGCCCGCGCGACGGGCGCCCGTAATGCTGGGCGATGAAGGCACCCGCGAACGGCGTGTTGCGCGCGACGCGGAACCCGGCCGCCTTGAAGGCGGCGTCGACGCGATCCGTGACCTCGGGGCTGGCCGACGCGCCGAAGCGATCCCCGAGCACGACGTCCGGCCTTGTCCGCGCCGGGGAACGGGCGGCGCCCAGCGCTTCGCGCGGCATCGAGTGGCAATCGATCAGCACCACCTCGCCCGAAGCGGCATGGATCCGTGCAAGCAGGCTGCGAAGCGCGTCGTGATACGGATGCCAGACCCGGGCCAACCGCTCCTCGGCCTCGCGGCGGGGAATCTTGCCGCGATAGATGCTGCGTCCGCCCGCGACCACGCGCGGAATCACCCCCAGCCCCGAATTGATCCTCGGGTTCTGCAGACTGCGCTGCAGCCCCGCGATCAGGGCGGGGTCGAGCTCATCGGCGGCGCGGTTGACATCGACATAGGCGCGCGGCGCCAGCGCTGCCAACAAAGGCGCGCCGTGGCGCGGCGCATCGCCGAAGAGATCGTCGACAAAGGCATCCTCGGAGGACCGCAAGGCCAACTCGTCGAGCTGGCTGGCGGCGACGAAGTCCGGCGGGTACAGATTGCCGCTGTGCGGCGAGGCAAAAACGACGCCGCCGCGGCTCTGATCGGGCATTGAAAGTCGAAAGGTCGGGCCTGTCATCTGCAATCCTCCGACGACACGATAGCGCGGTTTTCGTCAATGCCAAAAGCCCTTGAACCCCGCCGCGAGTCCTTTTATAGCCAAGGCCGGTCATGGCGCGCCCTGCGGCAGTATCTTGCGATACAGCGGGCGGCCATGCGGATCGGGCGCGTAGCTCAGCGGTAGAGCACTACGTTGACATCGTAGGGGTCACTGGTTCGAACCCAGTCGCGCCCACCATGGCCTTTCGAGGCCGATTCAGACGCCCCGCAGGGGCAAGAGTTTCAAGGGCGCATGCGCGCCGCGACCAGGAGAAGGCTGATGAAGGTCAGGAATTCGCTCCGCTCGCTCAAGCAGCGTCATCGCGACTGTCGCGTCGTGCGTCGCAAGGGCCGGGTGTACGTGATCAACAAGACGCAGCGTCGTTTCAAGGCCCGGCAGGGCTGAGAGGGCGCGCGCAACCACATGTTCGGACCGCCGGAAGCAGTTCCGGCGGTCCGTTACTTTCATGGTCTCCGCGACATCCGTATTCCGATCCTGTCAGACGCGTCTCGTTCTGTCGCCTGTCGCATTTGATCGGGATTCGCCTTGGTGGGACGGAGGGCATGCGACCGCCCGAGGGAGGGTGCATGCCCGGGCCGCAAGCGCCCCGGGCGGCTCCGCGGCCGACCCGGCGAGATCCGCTCTAATTGATCGAGAACGGCAACACACCGGCGATCAGCCCGCTGAGCATCTGCTGGCTCACGTAACCGGTCACCGGAAGACCCCGGGCACTCTGATAACGCCGGATCGCCGCGCGGGTGTCGTCATCGAACCGCCCGTCGATGCGCCCGGGGTCGAAGCCCTGCCCGCGCAATTCCGCTTCGATGAGCTGACGCGAGAAGGTGTTGAGGTTCAGCGCTGCCTCAGCTGCACGGGCCTGCGCCTCGTCGTCGCGGGTCAGTTCCGCCAATCGATCCTGTGCTGCATCGGCGAAGGCGCCGTCGGGAAACGCATCGAGATACCGGCGATAGGCGCGCGCCGTGTCCTCGGCCCGCGCCTCCTCCCAGGCGCGGCGGTCGCGCTCGGCGCGTTCGGCGCGTGTGAATTCTTCAAGGCGCGCACGGGCGCGGTCGGCATAGGCCCCTTCGGGATGATCCTCCAGATAGCGGCGGTAGGCGGCGGCGGTATCCTCGTCGCGCGCCCGGCCCCAGGCGCGGCGATCGCGCGCAGCGTCGTATTCGGCAAGCCGCTCACGCGCGACATCCGCGAACAGCCCTTGCGGGAAGCGCTCCAGATAGGCGCGCAGACCGGCCTCGTCGCCGCCCGAACCGGTGTCACGCCAGAAGGCGCGATCGTTGCGCTCGCGCTCCAGGCGGCGCTCCTGCTCCTCGCGGGCGATCTCGGCCTCGCGGCGGCGGGCATCCTCGGCCAGCAACTCAAGCTGGCCTTCACTGAGAAAGCCGCTTGCGGGCAGCCCACGCCGCTCCTGCCAGCCGGTGATCGCGCCGCGTGTGCCAGGGCCGAAGATGCCGTCGACGCCGCGTGTATTGAAACCCAGCACGGTAAGCTGACGCTGTATCGCCCGGCGCTGGCTCGCGTCGAGATCCAGCGCCGTCTCGATTTCTTCGGGGCTGGCGGAAAGCTCGTTGATCGCCGCACGGGCCCTATCGGCGAAGCGGCCCTCGGGATGGCGGGCCAGATAACGCTCATAGGCCTCGCGCGTGTCCGCCTCGCGCACCTCGTCCCACAGGGCGCGCTCTGCCGCTTCGGCACGCGCGGCGCGCTCCGCGTCCGCATCCGGGTCAGGCAGCATCCCGGCCGGCAGAAAGGGCAGCAGGCGCGACAGGAAACCCTCGGCGGCAAGGTCGGGCCAGTCGGCCAGCAGATCCGGCAGGTTTTCGTCGGGGGTGGTGAGCGCATCGCGGGCAAAGGCGGCGATCTCGGCAGTTTCTCCGCGGATCACCGTCACCCCCTGCGGTACATCCAACGCGCCGATCCCCGCACGCAGGCCGGTGCCCAGAGCGATGTCGGCATCGTCCTGCGTTCCCAGCAGCACAACGGCGCCCCCCGGCGTGCCGGCGGCCACCCCGAGCACGGCCGAAATCTGCATTCCGGCCCCGTCGACCGTTGCGATCGAGGGGCGCTCGGCCTCGGTTCCCAGGAACCAGCTGGCCTGCGGGGATGCCGCGAAATGCCCGGACAGCACGATCACCAGCCGCTCGGACGGCGCGGACTCGATCAGTTCGGAAAGATGAGCGCGCATCGCGCCGGCCTCGAGGTCCCGGCCCGCGATCACCTCGAACCCCGCTTCGGCCAAAGCATCGGCTGCCGCCATGGCATCGGCGGCGCCCGGCACGCGATCGGCCGCGGCATAGTCTTCGTTTCCGATAACAAGCGCACGGGTATCTGCCGCTGCAGGCGCCGCCATCATCAGCGCCAGAACGGGAAACAGCTTGAACGTCGACATCCGGGCCTCCTTCCCATACGGGCGGGGCCGTCACTCAGTCATAGCTGCGCTGGTCCTCGATCACCTTGCCGTCATTTGGCAGCGACCCCGGAGGCACCAGTTCGACCTTGCCCCGCATCTTGAGCGTATCCATCAGTGAGCTCTCGTACAACGCAGGATTGGCGGCGCGGGTTTCGATCTTGACGGTCATCACATCCGTCTCGCCGGCACGCGTCGCGATGACTCGCGCGCGCGCCACCTCTTCGTGGCGCGCGACAAAGGCGGCCACCTGCTCGGGACGCACGAACATGCCCTTGATCTTGGTGGTCTGATCCGCGCGCCCCATCCAGCCCCTTATGCGGAGATTCGTGCGCCCGCAGGGGCTTTCACCCTCCAGGACCGCCGACATGTCGCCGGTGGCAAAGCGGATCAACGGATAGTCCGGGTTGAGCGATGTCACCACCAGCTCCCCCACTTCGCCCGGAGCAACCGGGTCCCCGGTCCCCGGACGCACGATCTCGACGATGACCCCCTCATCCACCACCATGCCGTCATTGAGCCGCCCCTGCGCATCGCGGGTTTCATAGGCGACATTGCCCAGATCCGCCGTCGCGTAACACTGCATGCAGTTAATGCCGCGATCCGCATAGGCCTCACGCAGGCTGGGAAACAGCGCGCCGCCCCCCACAACCGCGGTACGGAACGCAAGTTTCGCACCCGTCTCGTCGGCCTTGTCGAGGATGACCTTCAGATAATCGGGCGTGCCCGCATATGCGGTGCAGCCGATATCGGCGGCGGCGCGCACCTGCAGCTCGGTCTGGCCGGTGCCGGCAGGGAACACCGTCGCCCCGACAGCGCGCGCACCCGATTCGAACATCATGCCCGCCGGGACGAAATGATAGGAAAAGCAGTTCTGGACGATGTCGCCGGGTCCGAGCCCGGCCGCATGCAGAAAGCGCCCCATCCGCCACCAATCCGGCGTGGTGCGCCCCGGTTCGTAGATCGGTCCCGGCGACTGGAATACATGCTCGATCCCCTGCACGCCCGACGGCGCAAGACCGCCAAGCGGGGGTTCCTGCGCCTGCGCCTGTCCGAGTTCGGATTTGCGCAGCACCGGCAGACTCGCCAGTGCCGCGACGGAGTCGATCCGCGCCGGATCAATATCGCCCAGCAGCGGCGCCAGCCCCGCGCAACGCCGGGCCCGCGCGATTTGTGCCGGCAGGGCCTGCGCCAGATCCGCCGCGCGCGCCTCGGCGCTCCGAATTTCCAGATCGTCGAAAGGCTGGGTCATGGTCTCTCCGAAATTCGTGGCCGTTGGCGGTCGCAGCGTGATGACACGCGCCGGAACCGGCGCCGCTCAGCTCAGCCAGCGCTTGCGCCGGCGATAACTGCGCACATCGCGAAAGCTGCGTCGCCCTTCCTCGGACACGCCAAGATAGAATTCCTTCACATCGGGGTTCTCTCGCAACGCGTCTGCCGCCCCTTCCATGACGACACGCCCGGATTCCAGGATGAAACCGGTATCCGCAAAGCGCAGCGCGACATTGGTGTTCTGTTCCGCCAACAGGAAGGTCACGCCCTCCTGCGCGTTCAGGTTGTGAACGATGCCGAAGATCTCCTCGACCAACTGCGGCGCAAGCCCCATCGACGGCTCGTCCAGCAGAATCGTCTCGGGCTTGCTCATCAGGGCGCGGCCGATCGCGGTCATCTGCTGTTCGCCCCCCGAGGTATAACCCGCCTGCGACCGGCGGACATCCTTGAGGCGCGGGAAATAGCTGTAGACCTTCTCAAGGTCTTCCTGAATGGCGGCGCGGCCGTCCCTGCGTGTGAAAGCGCCGGTGAGGAGATTCTCCTCCACCGTCAGATGCTCGAAGCAGTGGCGCCCCTCCATGACCTGGATAACGCCCTTCTCGACAAGATCGGATGGGCTGCGGTTTTCCACCGGCTCGCCCCGATACAGGATGCTGCCCTTGGTGACTTCGCCGCGCTCCGAGTGCAGCAGGCTCGACACCGCCTTCAGCGTCGTCGTCTTGCCCGCGCCATTACCACCCAGCAGGGCCGTGATGCCGCCCTTGGGCACCGTGAGGCTGACGCCCTTCAGGACGAGAATGACGTGATTGTAGATCACCTCGATATTGTTGATCTCCAGAAGAGCCTCGCGCGTGCGTCCTGCGTCAAGCATCGGTCGGGATCCATCTGTTACAAGCGCCGGCGCGCCGATCTGCGGCGCACTGTGGAGCCCGGCGCGCAAAGCGCGCCGGGCGGGTTCATCAATTCAGGCAGCCGGGGGTGATGTCGTTCTCCGCGGCGTAGGCGAGCGAGTCCTCCATCACCAGCTCCATGATCAGATCGCGGTCCGGCGCGATCCAGTCGGTGATCAGGTTCCACTCCTGAGCGCTGGCATCCCATTGCTGGATCATCGCCTCACCCGAACCGCCGTGATTCTGGCAGCTGACCTCGAAGGCCGGGCCGAAATCGGGCAGACCGAGCTCGACCATGCGCTCTTCGGTCATGACCAGATTGGCCATGCCGTCGCGCATCATCGTCGCGTCGATCTGCGCTGTGCCGTGGATCTCCTGCGCGGTACGCGCGGCCTCGACCGCCAGCATCGCCGCATACAACCCGCGCGAATAGAGCACGCTGCCGATCTGGTCGCCCGCACCGGCCTCGAGGCCGCGATCGACGACATATTCCTGGATGTCCTCATAGACCGGATAGTCCATCCCGGTGCCGTGCATGGCCAGCGACTTGTACCCGTCCGCCGCGTCGCCGGCGGGGATCACGTCATGCTCGGCCCCGGACCACCAGACACCGATGAAGTTCTCCATCGGGAAGCGGATATTCGCGGCTTCCTGCACGGCGACCTGGTTCATCACGCCCCAGCCCCACATCACCACGTAATCGGGGCGCTCACGCCGGATCGTCAACCACTGGCTGCCCTGTTCCTGGCCCGGATGGTCAACTGCGATCTCGAGCAGTTCATAGCCATGACGGTCGGACAGCTCATTGAGCGTGCGGATCGGTTCGCGGCCATAGGCCGAGTTGTGATAGAGCAGGACGATCTTCTTGTCGGAGAGATCCCCGTCATTCTCGTCAAGCAGGTAATTGATGATGACCGAGGCGCCGTCCCAATAGTTCGCCGGATAGTTGAAGGTCCAGTTGAACACCTCGCCATTCACCGCCGAGGTGCGGCCATAGCCCATCGTGTGCAGCGGCACCTGATCGCGCGTCACGCGCGGGATGAGCTGATAGGTGATCCCCGTCGAAAGCGGCTGATGGACAAGCGGGTTGTCGTCGCGCAGGGCCTGGTAGCATTCCACACCGCGCTCGGTGTTGTAGGCGGTTTCGCATTCGGGCACGCGGATCCGAACGCCGCCGATGCCGCCGTCGCGCTCATTGATCAGGGTGAAATAATCCTCATAGCCGTCGGCAAAGGGGATGCCACCCGCAGCGTAGGGGCCCGTTCGATAGCTCATCGACGGGAAGACCAGCTCGGCCAGCGCCGGGCTGGCGGCGACCATCGTTGCGGCCACGGTAATGGCCAGTCGATTGAGTTTCATCTATGTCTCCTCCCATTGGATGACGATGTGTTGCGCCGGTTCGCCCGGCAGTCGGTAGTGGGCCGCCCCCGTCAGTAGGGGAACGGCCAGAGCCGCAGCTTTTCCTTGATGGTGCGCCAGAGCGCCGCAATCCCGTGTGGCTCGGTGATCAGGAACACCATGATCAGCAGGCCGATGATCATCACTTCGATATGCGCGGCCAGATCGGTCGGCCAGCCCAGGGTGTTCACCAGCCCGTTCTTGAGAAGCACCGGCCCGACGATCAGGAAGAACGCCCCGGCAAATGCACCGAACATGGACCCCAGCCCGCCGACGATGATCATGAACAGCACGAGGAACGACTTGTCGATGCCGAACACCTCGCCAACCTCGACGGACCCCAGATAAGTTGCAAAGAGCAGTGCACCGGCAATGCCGATATAGAAGGACGAGATCGCAAACGCCGTCAGCTTGGCCTTGAGCGGGTTCACCCCGATGATCTCGGCGGCGATATCCATGTCGCGAATGGCCATCCACTGCCGCCCCAGCATGCCCCGCGTCATGTTGCGCGCCGCCCAGGCCAGTACCAGCAGAAAGAACAAACAGGTCAGATAAAGCACCGCGGTATCCACATTCGGACCGCTGAGCGGGACGCCGAAAACCGTGCGCTCGGGCGCCGTGATCATCCCGGAGGCCGAATAGTTGTAGAACCACGGCACGCGGTTGAACAGCCACACCAGGAAGAACTGCGCCGCCAACGTCGCAACGGCGAGGTAGAACCCCTTGATGCGCAGACTTGGAAGACCGAACATCACCCCGACCCCGGCGGTGATCAGCCCCGACAACACGATCACGAAGACGATGTTGAGATCGGGAAAACCCGTCATCAGCTTGAAGCAGGCATAAGCGCCCACGGCCATGAAACCGCCGGTACCCAGGCTGACCTGCCCGCAATACCCGGTCAGGATGTTCAGCCCGATCGCCGCGATCGCATAGATCAGGAACGGCACGACGACAGCATTCGCCCAGTAATCCGAAATCAGGAACGGCACCGCCCCCAGCGCGACGGCCAGCAGGATGTAGTAGGCGGTACGGTCGAACCGGATCGGGAAGGTCTGGTTGTCGGAGGCGTAGGACGTCTTGAAGTCGCCCGCTTCGCGGTAAATCATGGATCAGACCCTCTCGATGATCTTTTCGCCGAACAGGCCCTGCGGCCGGAACACCAGGAACACCAGTGCCAGCATGTAGGCGAACCAGTTCTCGGTCGCGCCGCCGACGATCGGGCCGAGGAAGAAGTCGAACAGCTTTTCACCAACGCCGATGATAAGCCCGCCAATGATCGCCCCGGGGATCGAGGTGAACCCGCCCAGCATCAGCACCGGCAGCGCCTTGAGCGCAATCAGCGACAGCGAGAACTGAACACCTGACTTCGCGCCCCACATCATCCCGGCGACCAGCGCCACAAAGCCGGCCAGCGTCCATACCAGGACCCAGATGTAGCGCAGCGAAATACCCACCGAGAGGGCGGCCTGGTGGTCGTCGGCCACGGCGCGCAGCGCGCGGCCCTGTTTGGTATACTGCGAAAACAGCGTCAGCGCGATGACCAGGATCGCCGCCACCAGCGCGGCGACCATGTCGAGCTGATCGAGGAAGAAATCATACCCGAACCATGCATGGGTCGTATCCGCCACGGTCATTGACATGCCCTGCGGCAGCCCGACATCGAGCCGCTTGACATCCGCGCCCCACATGATGTCCCCGAACCCTTCGAGAAAGAAGGCCAGCCCGATGGTCGCCATGAACAGGATGATCGGCGCCTGATTCACGAGGTGGCGCAGGATGTAACGTTCGACCAGCCAGGCGAAGAGCACCATCACCGCCATGGTCAGCGCGATCGCCAGCAGGGTGGGCACCTCCCAGCCGAAATGATGGATACGCGTGCCGAAGACGGCATTGATCAGATGCGCGAACGGCACCTGCCCTTGCTGAATGCCCACCAGCGTGAGCGCGGCGAACAGCGCCATCACCCCCTGGCTGAAGTTCAGGATACCGCTGGCCTTGAAGATCAGCACGAAGCCCAACGCGACCAGCGCATACAGCACGCCTGCCATCAGCCCGTTGACCGCCACCTCGATCGCGAAGAATACCTCGATGGGCATCACGCACCCCCCCTGCCGTTGCGCGCCTCAGTCATGCTGCACCCCCAGATAGGCATCGATCACTGCCTGATTGCGCCGCACCTCATCGGGTGAGCCGTCACCGATCTTCTTGCCGTAATCCATCACCACCACCCGATCCGACAGATCCATGACGACGCCCATGTCGTGCTCGATCAAGGCGATGGTGGTGCCGAATTCGTCGTTCACGTCGAGGATGAAACGCGACATGTCCTCCTTTTCCTCGACATTCATCCCGGCCATCGGCTCGTCGAGCAGCAGGAGCCGCGGCTCGGCCGCCAGTGCCCGCGCAAGCTCGACCCGCTTCTTGAGGCCATAGGGCAGACGCGCGACCGGGGTTTTGCGGATGTTCTGGATCTCGAGGAAATCGATGACTTTCTCGACCTGCTCACGATTGGCGTTTTCCTCGCTCTGCGCGCGCCCCCACCACAGCGACTGCGCGAAAAGGCCGGTCTTCATGTGATTGAGCCGGCCGGTCATGATGTTGTCCAGAACGCTCATCCCCTCGAAGAGGGCGATGTTCTGGAATGTCCGCGCGATGCCCTGCCGCGCCACCTGATAGGGGCGCATCCGTGGCCGGATGGCCCCCTCGAAATACACTTCGCCGACCTGCGGGCGATAAAAGCCCGAAATCACGTTGAGCATCGACGACTTGCCCGCGCCGTTGGGGCCGATGATGGCGCGGATTTCGCCCTCGCGGATGTCAAAGCTGATATCCTTGATGGCGGTGACGCCTCCGAAACGCAGCGTGATGTTGCGCATTTCCATGAGAACGCCGCCGATGCGACGGCCGTCCGGGGTGGTCCAGCCCTCTGTGTTCATGTCCTTCATTGTGCGGCCACCTTCTGCGCGATGGGCTGCACCTCGGCATCCCGGATTTCCAGCGTTGCAGAGATCTTGCCCTTGCGACCGTCCTCGTAGGTCACCTCGGTCTGCGTGTAGATGCTGCTCGACCCGTCATAGAGCGCGTTAATCAGATCCTCGTACTTCTCCTCGATGATCCGCCGGCGTACCTTTCGGGTGCGTGTCAATTCGCCATCATCCGCGTCGAGTTCCTTGTGCAGCACCAGAAACCGATGCACCTGACAGCCCGACAGCATGTCGTCCTGCGCGATGCTGGCATTCGTCTCCGACACATGGTTCTGGATCATCGCCAGAACCCGCGGATGGCCGGCAAGCTCCTGATAGGAGGCATAGGCGATATTGTTTCGCTCGGCCCAGTTCCCCACGGCGGCCAGGTCGATATTGATGAAGGCTGTACAGAATTCGCGCCCGTTTCCGAAGACCACCGCCTCAAGGATATTCGGGTAGAATTTGAGCTTGTTCTCGACGTATTTCGGCGCGAACAACGACCCGTCGGCCATCTTGCCGACATCCTTGGCACGATCGATGATCCGCAGATGGCCGGTCCCTTCCTCGAAGAAGCCCGCATCCCCGGTAGCGACCCAGCCCAGCTCGTCCTTGGTGTCGCGGGTGGATTCGGGGTTCTTGTAGTATTCGACGAAGGTGCCGGGCGAGCGGTAGAAGACCTCGCCATTCTCGGCGATGCGAACCTCGACGCCTGGCGACGGCACGCCTACGGTGTCGTTGCGCACCTCGCCGTCGGGCTGCTGGGTGATGAAGACGCTGGCCTCGGTCTGACCGTAGAGCTGCTTGAGATTGATCCCGAGCGAGCGGTAGAACTCGAATATCTCGGGGCCGATCGCCTCGCCCGCGGTATAGGCCACGCGGATGCGCGACAGTCCCAGCGTGTTCTTGAGCGGCCCGTAGATCAACGCCTCACCGATGCGGTACTTCATCCTGTCGGCGGCGCTGACCGGTTTTCCGTCCAGCAGCCTCGGGCCAACCTTGCGCGCATGCTCCATGAAATGGTGGAACATGCGCCGCTTGGCCGCACTCGCATCCTCCATGCGGATCATCACATTGGTCAGCATCGTCTCGAAGATGCGCGGCGGCGCGAAGAAATAGGTCGGGCCGATCTCGCGCAGATCGGTCATCATCGTGTCGGGGCTTTCGGGGCAGTTGACGCAGAAGGCCGTCCAGTACGCCTGCCCGATGGAAAAGATGAAATCCCCCACCCAGGCCATGGGCAGATAGGCGAGAACCTCTTCGCCGGCCTGCAGCTTGTCGAATTCCGACGACGCACGCGCGGTTTCGATGATGTTGCGGTTGGACAGCACGACGCCCTTGGGCTTGCCCGTGGTTCCCGAGGTGTAGAGCATCACGCAGGTCGAGTCGTAATCGAGTTCGGCACGGCGCGCGGCAAGCTCGGCTTCCAGCCGCTGGCGCGCGGCGCGCCCTTCCGCCTGCACGTCAGGGTAATGGTTCATCCGCGCATGGTCGTATTTGCGCATGCCGCGCTTGTCGATGTAGATGATGTGCTCGATATGCGCGACACGATCCTGGATCTCCAGCACCTTGTCGACCTGCTCCTGATCGCCCGCGACGATGAAGCGTGCGCCGCAATGCTCCAGGACATAGGCCATCTCTTCGGCGACGGAGTCCTGATAGAGCGGCACCGGAATCGCGCCGACGGACTGCGCCGCCACCATTGACCAGTACATCGCAGGACGATTGCGGCCGATGATGGCCACATAATCGCCACGCGCCACGCCGAGCACCAGAAAACCGAGTGCGAGCGCATCGATCTCCTCGCGGGCCTGTGCCCAGCTCCAGCTTTGCCAGATGCCGAATTCCTTCTCGCGATACGCTGTCAGCGCACCGAAATCGCGGGCATTGCGCTCAAGCAGCGCGGGAATCGAATGCAACGCACCCGCCTCCGCCGACCTATCCACCAATGTACTCCTCCCCGAGCCGACATGGCCACGCCGTGTCACATTCGTGATTCTGTGGCGTCGTGTTCGTGATGCTACTCCTTGCCGACCGAGTTTTGCGCTACTTTTGCGCAATCCTTGCGAATTGTTACAGGCGCGCAGCGCTCTTTCACCGGACGGGTCGATGGTGGTATGCGCAATGACGGAGGAACCGTCATGAACAGGACCGAGGACAGCACGGCCAAGCTGACCCGGGCCGGGCTGAATCTCATTCAGCAGGCGCTGTCGATCTATGACGGCGAGCTCCGGCTCGCCAATTGCAACAGTCGCTTTGCCGAGATGTTCGATCTGCCCGACTGGCTCGCGACCCCCGGCGCACATTTCGAGGACACCATCCGCCACCTAGTCCTTCGCGGCGAATACGGCGAAGTCGACGACACCGAGGAAGCCGTGCGGCTGCGCGTCGAGATGGCGCGCGCATTCCAGCCCCACTACATGGAGCGACAACGCTCCAACGGCCGGTGGATTTCGGTCGAGGGGTCGCCGCTGCCGCAGGGCGGCTGGGTGACGGTGTATACCGACATTACCGAGATCAAGCATCAGGAAGAGCTGTTGCGCGCCCGCTCGGAGGAGCTGTCCGACCAGCTTCTGGCACATGCGGAGCGCCTCAGCCAGGCGAACCGCGAACTCGCGGCCACCAATGCCGCGCTGGAGGAAGCCAAGCGCGAACTCATCGAGATGGAGGCGCGCACGAGACTGACCACGGAAATGATGCCGGCGCATATCGCGCATGTGGACCCGGACCTGCACTACACCTATTCCAACCGGCGGCTGAGCAGTGTGCTTCCGGGCCGGCCCAGCAACATCATCGGGCTGCACAGCCGGGATGCGCTGGGCGATGCGGCGTTCGAGCGCATTGCGCCTTGCCTGCAGCGCGCGCTCGACGGAGAGCCGAGCGTGCATGAATTCGGCGACGACGAGAGCGGGCGGCGCATCCGTGCCGCCTTCACCCCGGACCAGCGCGACAATGGCGAAATCAGCGGTATCTACATCCTGTCGATGGATGTCACCGAGGAGGCCCAGGCGCGCGCCGCAGTGATGCAGACACGCAAGCGCGAACTGGCGGCGCAGCTCACATCGGGGCTGGCGCATGATTTCGCAAATCTGCTGACAATCATACTGGGGCTGCAGAGCCGCCTCCAACGGCTCGAGGGGCTGCCCGAGCACGCCGCCGAACTGGTGCACGCCACGATGAACGCCGCGCAGCGCGGCGGCCGGCTGCTGGACCGGATCGCGGCGATTTCGGGCCCGCGCGAGCTGCGCCCGACGGCCACGGATCTCGCCGCGCTGATGTCCGATCTGCGGCTGTTGGCGGCACCCACCCTGCCGGAGGACATCGCGCTGCAGATCGACTGCGATGACAGCGGCGCACCACTGATGCTGGATGCCGGATCGCTGCAGGATGCCCTGCTCAACCTGATTCTGAACGCGCGCGACGCGCTGAAGGGGCATGGTCACCTCGGCGGCGAAATCACGATCGAGGCCCGCCCGGTCGGAGATACCTGGCTGGAGTTCGTCGTTTCCGACACGGGCCCGGGTTTCACCGCCGAGGCGCTTGCCCGCGGGCTCGAACCCTTCTTCACCACCCGCGGCGGTGAGGGCTCGGGGCTCGGCCTGGCCATGGTCTATGACCACGCCAAGCTGGCCGGCGGCACCGTGCGCCTTGACAACCGGCCGGAAGGCGGCGCCGAGGTGACACTGCGCCTGCCGCAGCGCCGCGCCACGGGCGGCGACGCACCGCGCCTCATCCTGCTGGTCGAGGATTCCGAGGATATTCGCACCAGCGTACGCGAGCTGCTGCGGCGGCTGGGGCACAACGTGCTGGAAGCCACCAGCGGCGAAGAGGCGCTCGGCCTCGCCGATGTGCCGGGGGTCGATACCGTACTCAGCGACATCAATCTGGCGGGCGGTCTCACGGGGCTGGAACTCTTGCGACGGCTGCGGGAACGAGGCGGCCTGCAATCGATGCATCTGATGACCTCGCTGCCGCCGGGTGCGCCGCTGCGTCAGGAAGCCGGCGCCGAATTCCCGATCATCTCCAAGCCTTTCACGCTGACCGATCTCGCAGCTTTTCTGAGCATGGAGCAGGCGGCATGAGTCCGCCGCATGTCGCCATTCTCGACGATGAGGCCGAGATCCGGCAGATGCTGTCGCAGACCCTGGGCGAGGCGGGATTTTCCACCGCCACCTTCGCCCGTGCCACCGAATTCGAGGCCGCGCTGCGCCAGCGATCACCCGATGTCTGCCTCGTGGATCTGGGGCTGCCGGATCGCGACGGACTCGCGCTCGTGCATCGGCTGGCCCTGGAATCGGGCGCGGCCATCATCATCATTTCGGGTCGCGCGCAGGTCCATGACCGGGTCACGGGGCTGGAACTCGGCGCCGATGACTACATCATCAAGCCGTTCGACCCCGCCGAGGTCGTCGCGCGGGTGCGCGCGCGTCTGCGCCGCCCGCAGGCGGCCGCTCAGGCCGGTTCGCAGATCGTGGCCTTCAATGGCTGGGAAGCCCATTTCGACCGCTATGTCCTGATCGACGCGCAGGGCCGCGAAGTGCCCTTCAGCCACGCCGAGGGCGAGGTACTCCGACTCTTTCTGGAGTCCCCGAAACGTCTGATCAGCCGGGCCCAGATGCAGGAAGCGCTGGGCGGCGCCGCCGGCGAAAGCTTTGACCGCGCGATGGATGTGCGCATATCGCGCCTGCGCACCAAGCTGGGGGAAGATCCGCGCAACCCGCGCCTGATCAAGACGATCTACGGCGCGGGGTACATCTTCCTGGGCGAAGTCAGCCGACGCTGACGGGTGCGCCCGGCAATCGGGCCAAGGGGGCGGAACCTCTCAGCCGCCCAGCCGTGCCACCGCGCCTGCCAAGACCTGCAGAGCAGTGACCAGATCCGCTTCGGCGGTATCCTCGTCGAAATTGTGGCTGACCCCGTTGATCGATGGCGCGAACAGCATCGCCGCGGGCATCAGCCGCGACATGTTCGACGCGTCATGCAGCGCCCCGGACGGCATCCGCCGCCAGCGCCCAGGCGCGATCGCCTCTGCCGCCGCCGCCAGCGCCGCCTGCATCGCGTCATCCATCGCGACGGGCTCAAGCCCCGTCATCGTGCCGTAGGAAACACGCAGCCCGCGCGTCTGCGCGATCTCTTCCGCGGTTTCGCGAATGATCTGCTCCATGCGCGCAAGGCGCGCGGCGTCACCGTCGCGCCACTGCATCGAGAAGGTCGCGGTGCCCGGCACGATCGAGGACGCCCCCGGATGCAGCTCGACATGGCCGATGGTCCAGACGGTCGCGGGGCTGACGACATCCGCAAGCCGCGCGTTCAGCGTCTCGTTGAACGCGCTGAGCCCCTGAAACGCGTCATGGCGCAACTGCATGGGTGTCGTGCCGGCATGGTTGTGATGGCCGTGAAAGGTTATCCGCATGTCGCGGATGCCGACGATGGACTCGACCACCCCGACCGCCTCACCGGCCGTGTCGAGCGACGGCCCCTGTTCGATGTGACATTCCATGAACCCTGTAAAGCGCGCCGGGTCCAGGAAATCGCCGCTGACGCGGTCGGCCATCCGCGCGCGCGCATCGGCCAGGGTGACACCGTCGCTGTCGCACAGCGCATCGGCCTCCCGCAGGCCGAGCCCGCCGGTCCAGACCGTGCTGCCGGTGGTAACGCCGAAGCGGCCTTCCTCATCCTGGAAGGAAACCACCGAAACCGGCGGCCCGCCTGCCGCGCGCGCCGTGCGTGCCACCTCCAGCGCCGCGATCACCCCCAGCGCCCCGTCGAGCCAGCCGCCTTCCGGCTGGCTGTCGGAATGCGATCCCAACAGCAGCCCCGGCCCGTCGGCCAGTCCGAACAGGTTGCCCATCGGATCGAAATACGGTGCCAGCCCGGCTTCGCGGAAAGCGCCGGCCAGCCAGTCGCGCGCCGCGATATCGGCATCCGAATAGGCACGCCGGACCACACCGCGCCCCGAAGCGCCGAAACTGCGCAGATGGTGCAGATCGGCCAGAAATCGCTCGGGCGACGGTGTCATTGCAAGCTCCATGATCCGTTTCGCGGGGTGCGGGAAACGAGGGGGTCAGGGGAATCGCGTCGCCTCGGCGCGCGAAGCGTGGCTCAGAGGAAATCCTCCTCCACATCGCTGACGGAGATGCCCATATGCTCCAGCCCGTATTCGAGATTCTCGGCCAGATGCGGCATCCCCATGAGGTATTCCGCTGTCGGTGTCGAGGCTTCCTGCTGCGCGACGCTGACCGCCTCGGCGAAATCTTCCGCCTCGAATGCGCCGCGCCCGACCCAGGCCAGCGCGACCAGGTTCGCCTGCTCAT
>LFIK01000688.1_pt1 | contig 25737 bp, 27 predicted proteins | sample 643401 | NCBI WGS metagenome assembly LFIK01 (sample SAMN03777447, study PRJNA286221) | soda lake metagenome | biome: soda lake; feature: Kulunda steppe; material: water; isolation source: sample T5-Br brine of Lake Tanatar-5 | place: Russia: Kulunda steppe | collected 2010-07
ACAGTACGGCATTTGCCTGCGCGGTAAGCCGGGCTGGGGCGAGAATATGGCCTATGTCTCGACGCTCGTGAACACCTTTGGCGGGCGCTGGTTCGACATGGATTGGGAGCCGCAACTCGACAGCCCCGAATGGGCCGACGCCGTCAACTTCTATGTCGATCTCCTCGGCAATTACGGCCCGCCGGGCGCGGCCTCGAACGGCCACAACGAGAACCGGGCTCTGTTCGCCAGCGGCAATTGCGCGATGTGGATCGACGCAACATCAGCCGCCGGCTACATCTTCAACCCAAGCGACAGTCAAGTGGCCGACGTCACCGGCTTTACCGCCGCGCCGACCGCAGAGGTTCCCAACGGGGCCGGCTGGTCGTGGGCGTGGGCCTTGGGCATTCCGGCATCATCGCAACAGGTCGAGGCGGCCAAGGAATTCCTTAAATGGTCGACCTCGAAGGAATACGTCGAACTGGTGGGCGAAAGCCAGGGCTGGACCGTTGCCCCTCCCGGCACCCGTGCTTCGACCTATGAGCGCGAGGAATACATAGAGGCCGCACCGTTCGCAGAGTTCGTGCATGAGGCGATCCTGGCCGCCGATCCGTCCAATCCGACGGCCGACCCCGTGCCGTATACCGGCGTGCAGTTCGTCGCCATTCCTGAATTCCAAGGGATCGGCACGCAGGTCGGGCAGACCATCGCCGCGGCCCTTTCCGGCCAAATGGATGTGGAACAGGCCCTGCAAAGTGCCCAATCCGCAACCCGGCGCACCATGGATCAGGCCGGCTACTACGACTGATCACGACGATACGGGGACCGGTCGGCTTTGGGCCGGTCCCGGCCTTTCTCATTCGCCATTGTTCCGGCTGACGTCTTTTCGTCGGCCGGGCAGCCGATAACGTACGGGTTCGAACGTCATGGCAACGACACGCAACGAACGGCGCGAAGTCAGAACGCTACCTTTGGTTGCGCCTTCGGTGATCGTGCTGCTGATCTGGATGATCGTGCCGCTGTCGATGACCATCTGGTTTTCGTTTCAGCGCTATAATCTGCTCAATCCAACGATCAGCGGATTCGCCGGCTTCAACAACTACACCTACCTGTTCGGCGACCCGGCGTTCTGGGCGGCGATCACCAACACGCTTCTTTTGGTTGGAAGTGTCCTGGTGATCACCGTCGCCCTCGGAACGTTGCTGGCGGTGCTGTTGAGCCAGGAATTTTTCGGTCGCGGGATCGCCCGTCTGCTGATCATTGCGCCGTTTTTCGTCATGCCGACGGTCAGCGCCTTGATCTGGAAGAATCTGCTGATGCATCCCGTCAACGGCTTCTTCGCTTATATCACGACGTCCCTGGGACTCGGCCGCATCGACTGGCTATCCGACATTCCGCTGCTTTCGATCATTCTGATCGTATCGTGGCAATGGCTGCCCTTCGCGGTCCTGATCCTGCTGACGGCGATGCAGTCGCTCGACGACGACCAGGTCGAAGCCGCGCGAATGGACGGCGCCCGGCCGATCTCGATGTTCTTCTATATCATCCTGCCCCATCTTTCCCGCGCCATCAGCGTGGTCGTGATGATCCAGACCATCTTCCTGCTGATCGTTTTCGCCGAGATTTTCGTCACAACCTCGGGCGGACCCGGAACGGCAACGACCAATCTGGCCTATCTGATCTATCTGCGCGCACTGCTTGAGTTCGATGTCGGCGGCGCGTCCGCTGGCGGCGTGATCGCGGTGATCCTGGCCAATATCGTCGCGATTTTCCTGATCCGCACCGTCGCCCGGAACCTGGACTCCTGAGGCCGCCATGCCGTCGACCCTACGCACCAAATTGATCTACACCATCGTCGGCTGGACCGTCGCGCTGATCATCTTTTTCCCCATTCTTTGGATGATCCTGGCCAGTTTCAAGACCGAGGTGGTGGCGGTCGGCCGCCCTACCCTGCTCTTCGATCCGACGCTGGAAAACTATGTTCAGATCCAGGCCCGGGCAAATTACCTCCGCTTCGCCCTCAACAGCGTCATAATCTCGATTGGGGCGACGCTTTTGGGCCTCGCGATTGCCATACCGGCTGCATACGCGATGGCGTTCTTTCCCACCAAGCGGACCAACTTCACGCTGTTGTGGATGCTATCGACCAAAATGCTGCCGCCGGTCGGCGTTTTGGTGCCGATTTACCTGATCCTGCGCGACTTGGGTCTGATCGACAGCCGCATCGCCTTGGTCGTCATCTTCGCCCTCATGAATCTGCCGATCATCGTCTGGATGCTCTACACCTTTTTCAAGGAAGTTCCCCGCGACATTCTGGAAGCCGGACGCATGGACGGCGCCATGCCTCGGGAAGAACTGTTCCACCTGCTTTTGCCCCTGTCGCTGCCCGGCATTGCCTCGACATTCCTGTTGTCGGTGATCCTGTGCTGGAACGAAGCGTTCTGGAGCCTGAACCTCACCACCTCGCAAGCGGCCCCACTGACCGCGTTCATCGCCTCGTTCTCCGCGCCGGAAGGGCTGTTCTGGGCCAAGCTGTCGGCCGCGTCGACCATGGCCATCGCGCCGATCCTGATCTTCGGCTGGATGACCCAACGCCAGTTGGTGCGCGGCCTGACATTCGGCGCGGTCAAATGAAACCGGGCACGGACACACCATCCCGCCGGGCGGAGATATTCCGCCGGCATCGTTTCTCGGAGTTTGGATAAATGGCGGTCGTCAACCTGCAGGACGTCAAGAAACGCTATGGCCAGTTCAACGCCATACGCGGCGTCGATCTCGAAATCGCCGACCAGGAATTCGTGGTCTTTCTGGGTCCATCGGGATGCGGAAAATCCACCCTTCTGCGGATGATTGCCGGGCTGGAGGAGATCAACGAAGGCACGATCAGCGTCGACGGCACGGTGGTCAACGACACGCCTGCCGCCCGGCGCGGGCTGGCCATGGTCTTTCAGTCCTATGCGCTCTATCCGCATATGACGGTCGCGAACAATATGGGCTTTAGTCTGAAACTGGCCGGCGTCCCCGAAGCCCAGCGGATGGAAAAGGTCCGTGAGGTCGCCGCAATCCTGAAGCTGGAACCGCTCCTCGACCGCAAGCCCCGCGAGCTTTCCGGCGGCCAGCGTCAGAGGGTGGCGATCGGCCGGGCGATCGTGCGCGAACCGAAGGTCTTTCTGTTCGACGAACCGCTGTCGAACCTCGACGCCTCGCTGCGGGTCGAGATGCGCCTGGAAATCGCACGGCTGCACCAGCGTCTCGGCGCCACCATGATCTATGTCACCCACGACCAGGTCGAGGCGATGACCCTGGCCGACAAAATCGTCGTCATGCGCGACGGCTTGGTGGAACAGGTCGGCCAACCGCTCGAGATTTACCATCATCCGATCAGCCTGTTCGTCGCCGAATTCATTGGCTCACCCAAAATGAACACGATGCCGGTCGAGGCCGTGGATATCGCCTCGGACGGCATCACCGTCCGGTTGCCGCAGAACGCCACGGTAACAGTCCCCGTCCACACCGCCGGTGCGAAGGCCGGACAGACATTGACCCTCGGCATCCGCCCCGAACATCTGCGCGTCGATCCCGAAGGACCGCTGACGGCCAAAGTTTCGGTCGTCGAGCGGCTGGGCGACGAGACCTATCTGCATCTGGACACGCCGGAGGGCCGTCAACTCGTCATCCAAAGCGACGGCGAGGACGAAACCGAAGCCGGCCAAACCGTCCGCCTGACCATCAACGGCCGGTTCTGCCATCTATTCGACGACGACGGCCGCGCATTGACGCCGCTGGAACGTCACCGTTTGGCCGACAGCACAAAAACGGGCCGCAAGGTCCGCTAGAGCATCCTGCGCCCCGGCGGGCGCAGACAAGATGCTCTATGTTATTGAAGATAGGGCAATTTTTCCCGAATTGATGATTCAATCAGTTCGGAAATTGCCCTAGCCGCCGGCCGGCCGCAACGATCATTCGCAAGGGAAGAATGCCATGTATCTCGAAAAACTGAGACTGGACGGCCGCGTCGCCGTCGTTACCGGCGGCGGCGGCGGCATCGGCCTTAGGTGTTGTCATGCCCTCGCCGAAGCGGGGGCCACGGTCATCATGGCCGAACGCGATCCGGAGGCGATCGAATCCGGCACGGCGTTTCTGGCCGAACAGGGTTATCAGGTCGACAGCGTGACATGCGACGTCGCCGATCCGGAAACGGTCAACGCGGCGGCCGCGACCGTGATCGAACGCCATGGCCGTGTCGATATTCTGGTTTGCAATGCCGGAATCGCGCGCAGCGGCACTCCGGCAGAGGAGGTCACCGACGAGCATTGGCGCAACGTCATCGACATCAACCTAAACGGGGTTTTCTGGTGCTGCCGGGCCTTTGGCGCGCCGATGCTGAAGCAGGGGTCCGGCGCGATCGTCAATATCGGCTCGATGTCCGGCTATATCGTCAACAAGCCGCAGCAGCAGGCGTATTACAACGCGTCGAAAGCCGGTGTGCACCAATTGACAAAATCGCTGGCGGCGGAATGGGCCGATCGCAATGTGCGTGTCAACGCCGTGGCGCCGACCTATATCGCCACTCCGTTGACGACTTTCGGCGCGCAGGACGAGGATATGTTCAAGGTATGGATGGAAAACACGCCGATGCGCCGAATGGGCGAACCGGAAGAAGTCGCGTCTATTGTGCAGTTCCTGGCGTCGGATGCCGCCAGTGTCATGACCGGTTCGATCGTCGTGGCCGATCTCGGATACACCTGTTGGTAGGCCGGCCGATATGACGGACGCCTACGATTACATCATCTGTGGCGGCGGCAGCTCGGCCTGTGTCGCGGCCGCGCGTCTGGTCCGCGATCACGGCGCGCGGGTCCTGCTGCTGGAAGAAGGCGACCGGGCACGCGGTCTTTTGGTCGATATGCCGGCGGGCTTCATCAAGTTCCTGAAAGGGCATCCCTATCTGACCATGCACAAGCCGGTGCCGCAGGCCGCTCTCGACGGCCGGCAGCCCATCGTTCCGCAAGGCAAGGCGCTGGGCGGGTCGAGCATGGTCAACGGTATGGTCTATATCCGCGGTCAGCCGGCCGACTTTGCAGGCTGGGAACAGGCAACCGGCGGCGCCGGATGGGATTATGACGATCTTCTGCCCTATTTCGTCCGGCAGGAGGGCAATCAGCGGCTTGGCGGGCGCTATCACGGCGTTCTGGGCCCGCTCAAAGTGTCGGATCATATCCACAAATGCGACCTGTCCTATGCCTTCGTCGCCGCCTTGCAGAATATGGGCCATCCACTCAATCCGGATTTCAACGGCGCCCGGCAGGCTGGTGTTGGCTTTCTTCAATTGACGACCGAAAAGGGCAAGCGATGCCATGCCTATAAGGCATTTCTCGAACCGGAAATGGCCAATGGCAATCTGACCGTTCAGACCGGCGCGACCGTGACCCGCGTCATCACGGACGGCAACCGCGCCACCGGCGTGGAATACCTGTCGGGTGGCAAAACCGAGCGGGCCGACGCTGCGGCCGAGGTGATTCTGGCTTGCGGCGCCTATCAGACACCAAAGCTATTGATGCTTTCAGGGATAGGCCCGGCGGCCCATCTGCGCGAACACGACATTGACGTCCGGGCCGACCTGCCAGGGGTCGGCGCCAACCTAATGGACCATCACGAAGTCCCGATCGTCGCGGCCACCAACGGCGCCTATGGCTATTTTGGAGAGGATTCCGGCTGGCACATGGTCGTCAACGGGATTCAATGGCTATTGTTCAAATCCGGGCCGGTCACGTCGAATGGCGTCGAGGCGTGCGTTTTCCTGAACCCGGACCACCCCGACCCCCAATCCGGCGCCGACCCGTCGATCCAGCTCTACTGCGTGCCGACGGTTTATCTGGACGGCGACGTGTCCGGCGTTAGCCCAACCCATGGCGTCACCCTGAATGCCTGCCTGCTTCGGCCCAAAGCGCGCGGCACTGTCCGGCTGCGCAGCCCCGATCCGACCGACCGGCCCGTCATCGACAACAATTATCTGGGCGATCCGGACGACCTGCGTCTATCGATTGCCGGGCTGCGTGCCTCACGCGAGATCCTGACGGCGGAACCGCTGAAATCGATGATCACGGGCGAAATCCATCCCGGCAGTGGCGTAACCGATGACGACGCCCTCGCCGCCCATTGCCGCCGCACGGTCAAGACGAACTATCATCCCTGCGGCACCGCGCGCATGGGCGTCGACGACGATCCGATGGCCGTGCTCACGCCGGACCTGCGCGTACGCGGTATCCGGGGCCTGCGGGTGATCGATGCCTCGATGATGCCCAACATCGTCTCGGGCAACACGCATGCCACGGTTCTGGCCGTGGCCGACCGGGCGGTCGATCTGATTACCGGCACCCCGCCGCTGCCGCCAGTTCAAGCCGCGACCACACCCTAATCGCCCCGAACACCGACACCCCTCCTGATCGTCCCCGACACCGATCGGCGACCCCGAGCCGGATGAACCCGGTTCGGGTGTCACGATCGAGAGTTGCTGCGCCGGGTCCCGGTTCAGCATTGCAGCATTTCATGCTGCAATGCGCCCGGGACGATCAGGGCGTGGCAATCACCGCGATGCCGAAGTGTGAATACCGTAGAGGCTAATTTCCTACGAGATTGACAGATTGCCCACACACCGACACCCCTCCTGATCGTCCCCGACACCGATCGGGGACCCCGCTCAGGATGCACCCGTTTAGCGTGTCACGATCGAGAGTTGCTGCTGATGAGGCTCCAGGTCAAGCAACGCGTCACTTGCGTGCCGCGCTGCGCCCGCGGCGATCAGGGGTGGCGTTGACGATCACGAGGGCGGCAAGGCACTTTCAAACCGGCGATTCCAAATTCTGGTCAATCTCGCGCCAAGCCGGATTCAAACTCTCGATCAGTTCTATTTTCCACTGCCGACGCCATTTCTTGATTTGGCGCTCCCGGCGCAGTGCCGTGATCAAGGACGTATGGCACTCGATATAAACCAGTCGACGGATCCCGTAGTTGCGCGTGTGTCCGGCAACGAGACCGTTGCGATGCTCCCAGAGTCGCTTTTCGATAAATTCCGTCACGCCGACATACAAGGCACCATGCGGCCTGCTGGCTAGTATGTAGACCCAGGCGGCTGAACATTGGCCGACCGCCCGCATCTTCAGATCAGCCCCATGGTTTTCAAGCTCTTATAGCCATTGCGGGCGACGATCACATGGTCGTGCAGGTGGACTTCCACGGTCCTGAGGGCGCGCGCGACGGTGCGTGTCATCTCGATATCGGCGGTTGACGGCTTGGGGTCGCCCGAGGGGTGGTTGTGGACCAGAATGACCGACGAGGCATTGAGGTCCAGGCTTCGGCGGACGACCTCGCGCGGATAAACCGGCGCATGATCGACGGTGCCCTTTTGCTGGCGTTCATCGGCAATGATGCGAAGTTTCTTGTTCAAATAGATGACCCGGAACTCCTCCGTTCCCAGATACTGCATCGACAAGGCCAGATAGTTGATCACCGCCTGCCAGTTCGACAGGATCGGTTTGCCTTGAAATTCTTCTTTCAGCATCCGGCGCGAACAGGCCGCGACGATTTTGATCTGCGCTGCTTGGGTCCGGCTGAGGCCGGCCTCGCGTTCAAGCTGGACGGCCTCGGCGTTCAGCACACCGCCCAAGGTGCCGAACCGCTTTATCAGCGACTTCGCCAACGGCTTGACGTCGCGCCGCGGAATGGCGCCGAAAAGCAGAACCTCGAGCAGTTCGTGATCGGCCAGCGCCTCATCGCCATTATCCAGAAAACGCGATCGAAGGCGCTGCCGATGCCCGCTATTCGAGTGCTCGGCGGCATCAAGAGGCGGCGGGGCCTCGCCATCACCGACGGCGGCCCCGTTGTCGTCAGCCTCGCTCACAGGGTCGAACTGTCGACGGTATAAGGCGGGCGGGTATGGCCGGCCGGCGACAGGGTGAATATTTCACACCCGGTTTCCGTCACGCCGATCGAATGTTCGAACTGGGCCGACAACCCCTTGTCGCGGGTGACCGCCGTCCAGCCGTCGGACAGCACCTTGACGTCGGGTTTGCCGGTATTGATCATCGGCTCGATGGTGAAAAACATGCCGGGTTTCAGGACCACCCCTTCGCCCGGGCGGCCGTAATGCAGGACGCTGGGCGGGGCATGGAATTGCCGGCCAAGCCCGTGGCCGCAGAAATCGCGCACCACCGAAAATCGCTGCGATTCCGCCAGCGCCTGGATCTCATGCCCGATATCGCCCAGGGTAACACCGGGCTTGACGATGGCGATCGCCGCCATCAGGCAATCATAGGTGACGTCGCACAGCCGCCGCGCCTTGACGCTGACTTTGTCGCCGGCAAAAAACATGCGGCTGGTATCGCCATGCCAGCCGTCGAGAATCACGGTGATGTCGATATTCAGGATATCGCCGTTGCGCAGACGCCGATCCCCTGGAATGCCGTGGCAAACGACATGGTTCAATGAAATGCAGGTCGCCTTGGGAAAGCCGCGGTAATCCAGCGGTGCCGGTACTGCTCCATGGTCCAGGATATAGCTGTGGCAAAGAGCGTCGAGTTCGCCGGTGGTCACACCCGGCACGACATGGGGGGTGATGAAGTCCAGCACCTCGGAGGCCAAGCGGCCGGCCCGGCGCATCCCTTCGTAATCATCGGCCCCGTGAATGGGTATACCGGCTTCCGTCGTTCTATCGATTGCCGCCTCGATCACCTGACCATCCTCGAATTCTTCAGTCACAAATCCGGTAACGTCTGCCGGCGCCCGGTCCGACCGGTCCGGACGCCCGCGTTTCTACGCCCTTAAAGCACGACCGGCAACCGCTGCTCCACCCTGATTCCATCGAGCGCGACCCGGCAGGCGTAACATACGGCCTCAACCCCTTGTTCGACCACCCTGGACAGAGTTTCAGCATAGACCCGGTCGATATCCGCCGCCGGGCGGAAGTGATCGCAGTCCATGCGCTGCACGATGAACAGCATCACCGCCCGGCCACCTCCGGCAACGATCGCCGAAAGTTCGCGCAGATGCTTGGCGCCGCGCGCGGTCACGCAATCGGGGAATTCGGCGGCGGTCGGATGGGCCCCGTCCTCACGGCGCAAATGGACATTCTTGACCTCCACATAGCACGAACCCGACCCGGGTCCATAAGCCGCGGGCCGATCCGAAAGCAACAAATCAACGCGGCTGTTTTGGCCATAGCGGACTTCGCGCTTTATGGTTGCATAGCCGTCGAGTTCGGGGATCGCCCCGGCCTCGATCGCCTCGGCCGCCAGCCGATTCGGCAAGCCGGTATTGATGCCAACCAGACCCGAGGGCAACCCGACCAGTTCAAGCGTGTGGGGGTATTTGCGCGAGGGCACCGCCGATTCAGAAAGCCAGACCGGCAGGCCGGGCGCGGCCAGCCCCAGCATCGAGCCCGGATTCGGGCAGTGGACCGTCAGCGCACGGCCATCGTCCAGGGTGACATCGGCCAAGAACCGCTTATAGCGGCGCTCCAGCCGGCCAGGGATCAGGGGGGCGGAAAAGTTCATGGCGGCAACCCTAGAAACGGCCGGTGGAGAGTGCAAGTCTCTCGCTGCTGTCGTATGCTGGCGCCAATGAGCAAGGGGACACACCATCCGATGACCACCCAAGATACCGTCACCGCCTGTCTCGTGCTGATCGGCAACGAGATCCTCTCCGGCCGCACCAAAGACGCCAATCTGCCCTGGCTGGCCGAGGCATTGGGCGCGGCGGGCATTCGCCTGCGCGAGGCGCGGGTCATCCCCGACGATCCCGACGAAATCATTGCGACGGTCAATCATTGCCGTGCCCGATACGACCATGTCTTCACGACCGGCGGCATCGGCCCGACCCATGACGACATCACCGCCCTTTGCATCGCCAAGGCCTTCGGCGTCGCCTTGGAACGCAACCCCGATGCCGTCGGCCGGCTTGAGCGCCACTATAACGACCCGTCGAAATTGAACGCCGCGCGGCTAAAAATGGCTGAAATTCCGACCGGTGCGACCCTGATCGACAATCCGGTCAGCGCCGCCCCCGGCTTTACGATGGAAAACGTCCATGTCCTGCCCGGCGTGCCGAAGATCATGCAGGCCATGGCCGAGGGGTTGATCAAAAAGCTAAAGGGCGGCCGGGTCGTCTTGTCGAAAACGCTGATCTGCCGGACCATGGAAGGAACGATCGCCGAAACGCTGGGCCGGATTCAAAACGCCCATCCGGCGGTCGAAATCGGCAGCTACCCATATATGAGTTCGACCAATGCCGGGGTCAGCCTGGTCTTCCGGTGCGACGACGCCGAGAAACTGACCGCCGCCGTCACGGCGATGGAAAGCGAACTCAAGGCGCTGGAGATCGAATATCGGGTTGAGTAGGCGGGTTTCGCCCTAGCGCCAGCCCATTTCTTCGCCGAAAACCTGGTAAATTGCGGCGATCACCACGATGATGCCGAGCCAAATCGCGATGTAGAGCAAAATTGGCTTGCCGCGCGACATCGCGATCATGCGCGGCAGGTTCCATAAGATCAGCGCGACCATGCTGATCAGCGCCAGGATCTGGACGGTCGTCATTGCGGGCGGCCCCCTGTTTGCGGTTCGAGCACCCTTTTAAGTCGTATTGGGAGCAGTGTCGACTTTCGATATCCCCCGCCACCAAGACATGGCCGTCGAGACCGCTTGCGTCCACCCGTTCGGGCCGGTAAGAAGCAGGCGTGATTTTGGGTATCGATATTCCATGCGGACGTGGCGGAATCGGTAGACGCACCAGACTTAAAATCTGTTTCCCTTTTTGGGAGTGGGGGTTCAAGTCCCCCCGTCCGCACCAGCCATCAATTGTACGACCCGGAGACATGAGTAACAGTGCGTACCTAAGACATGGGTGACAACCTCGTGCCGAACGGGTTGTCAATCCCTTCAGAAACGCGCTGGAAGATATTCCTTTTCTTAGGATTGCTTCCGGCTGTTTTGTATATTTTGCTTCCTTATGGGCTTTTGGCCGGCGCCATATATGTCTTTGCTGCCATCTTCGCCGCGTCAGCCATCAGCCTTGCAATCATCTTTCGCCATGACCTCTATTATCCTTTCTCTTGGGGATTGATCGCCTTCGGGCTTTTTCTCGCCGGGATTGGCCATGGAATCTGGTATTGGCTGGATTTGAACGATAGGGACCCGTTTCCGTCCGCCGCCGATTTCTTTTATTTAGCGGTCTATCCGATCTTCATTGTCGCGCTTTGGAGGCTCGGACGGCAAAGCGCCCGCGATGGCGGGGCGTTCTACGACGCTCTTATCGTCGCCACGTCCGCCGCCGTGCTTGGCTGGGCATTCCTCATCACGCCCCATATCGGCAATCCGGACTTGACCGTAATGCAAGTCCTGATCTCGACGGCTTATCCGGTCGCCGACCTGATCTTGCTTCCGCTCATATTGCGGCTTGTCTTCCTTCAACGAACGCGGGTCGTCGCCCATATGCTGCTCCTTTTGGGCATGCTGGCCTATCTGGCCGCAGATATATTGTATGCCCACGGCAACCTGACCGGCTGGTATTCACCGGGCGGGCTGACCGATGCGCTTTGGCTGGTTGCCTACGCCTTGGTTGTCGGCGCGGTGTGGCACCCATCCGCCGCGATCAAGCCCACGGCGCACACGTCGTTGGCCGAACTCTCCCGCCGACGGCTTATCCTTTTGGGAGCGTCCTCAATCCTGGTGCCAGCCATCATCTTGTTGACGGCCGGTACCGATGTCCAAGTCGTCAGGGGTGCCGCCATCGCGTCGATCCTATTGTTCCTGCTTGTCATGATCCGAATGGCTGGATTGCTGCAGAAAACCCAGCGGCAGGCCAACGAACTGGAACGGCTTTCGCGTATCGACCCGCTGACCGGCGCCGCCAATCGCCGGCATTTTTGGGAGAGGCTCTCATCCGAAATGGCGCGCGCCGATCGTTCGGGCGAGCCCCTCGCCTTGGCCTTCGTCGATTTGGACCACTTCAAGGCCTTCAACGACACCCATGGGCATTCCAGCGGCGACCAACTGCTTCGCGAGCTCGTTAAGGCTTGGAAGCCGCAGCTGCGGGAAATCGACAAACTGGCCCGGTTCGGCGGCGAAGAATTCGTCATACTCTTACCCAACACGGACACCGATCACGGGCGGGTCGTGCTCGACCGATTGCGCGGTTACGTTCCTTACGGACAGACGTATTCGGCAGGGCTTGCCGCCTATTATCCGGGCGAGTCCGACGACAGCCTCATACGCCGGGCCGACCAAGCCTTGTACGAGGCCAAGAACCAGGGCCGGAACCGAACCGTGGTCAGCCGCCGCTAACCCAACCCCGTCACGCACACGCCGGAGCACGTCATAGCGCTTGCATATAGTACGATATCGAACTATTTTGTTCGATATCGTACAATAGGAGTAAGCCATGTCCCTCTCCCGTCGAAAAATGCTGGTTCTTGTCGGAGGCGGGTCGATCCTCGCCGCCAGTGGTGCAACCGGCTATGCGGTAACGCGCAAGCCACAAACGGCCGATCTCCCCTGGGAACAGGCCGGAACCTATGATGATCCACGCATGCGCGCCTTGTCCTGGGCCTTGCTGGCCCCCAATCCACATAACCGGCAACCATGGCTGGCCGATCTGTCGGAGCCGGGCGCCGTGACGCTTTATGCCGACGGCGATCGCTTGCTGCCGCATACCGACCCCTATAATCGGCAAATCACCATCGGTCTCGGCTGCTTTCTGGAACTGTTGCGGATGGCGGCGGCCGAGGATGGACAGCGCGTCGCCATCGCGCCGTTTCCTTTGGGCAGCGACAACACCGCGCTGGATCAACGGCCGATCGCGCGCATCGATTTCGCCGAAGATGGCGATATCGCCCGCGACCCCCTGTTCGCACGGGTTTTGGACCGGCGCTCGAACAAGGAGCCGTTTGACACCAGCCGCACGATCGATCCCGCTGCGATTGCGCGGATCGGGGCGGCCGCGAAGAACGGCACGCGTTTCGGCGGCACCGTCGATGCAGCCGAGGTGGCAGAGTGGCGGGCCCTGACGCGTGAGGCTCTGCGTATCGAGATCGAAACGCCGCACACATTTCAAGAAAGTGTCGACCTGTTCCGGATCGGCCGGCATGAGGTTGATGCCAATCCGGACGGCATTGACTTTACCGGACCGATGTTCGAAACATTGCGCCTGACGGGCCTGTTCACCCGTGCCGCCGCGCGTGCTCCGGGGTCAATGGCCTATCGGTCGGGGCTGGATGCCGTGTTTGCCAATACCGACACCGCGATGGGGCATCTTTGGCTGGTGACCGATGAGAACACCCGTCCCGACCAGATCGCGACCGGCGCTGACTGGTTGCGTGTCAACCTTGCCGCGACGGCCGAGGGACTTGGATTTCAGCCGCTCAGTCAAGCCTTGCAGGAGTTTCCTGAAATGGCCCATCCCTATGCGCAGGTCCATGGCCGGCTTGCACCGGACGGGGGGACGGTTCAGATGCTGGCCAGGATCGGTTTTGGGCCCCAGGTTGCCCCCAGTCCGCGCTGGCCACTGGAATCGAGGATCCTGAATGGCTGAAAGCCCGCTTGCTGTCTATTTTCGCCTTTTCAACGAAATCGGCATCATCGAGCAGCTTTCTCGCACGATGTTCGAAGCCCGGTTGCCGCCGGGCTTCGTATTGCCCCAGTTTTCAGTCCTGAACCACTTGGTGCGCGTCGGGGACGGGCGAACCCCTATGGCCCTGGCGCGCGCGTTCCAGGTGCCCAAGACATCGATGACCCATTCTCTTTCGGTGCTGGAACGCGAGGGCCTGATCGAGTTGCGCCCAAACCCGAAAGACGGCCGGTCCAAGCTGGTGCACATCACCGAGGCCGGCCGCGCCTTTAGGCTATCGGCGATCGACTCCCTCGGACCCGATATTGAGCGGATCGCCGCTGCCATCCCGCCGGAACGCGCCGCCAAGCTGCTTCCCGATCTGGAAGCCTTGCGCAAATTCCTCGACGCCGACCGCGATACCTGACTATCGGCGCCAGCTTCCGATCCGCCTAACCCTGAGCACCCTCCGGTCCGGCACCGCACACCAGCGCGCAGACCCGTGAACCCGGCGGCACGGTGACCGCCCCTTGGCGCAGTGCCGCCAAGGCTGCGGCGCCGCTGAGATCGGCCGAAAGGCCCATCTCGAACCACAACCAGGCGGCTGCGTCGCGCATCTGGTCGTCATCGATGAGAACGATCTCGTCGACCCGGTCGCGAACGATTTCGTAAATGCCCTGATCGGTGCGGCTGCACGCCAAGGTCGGCACCGATGTGGTCACCCGGTCCAGCGTCACCACACCGCCGGCTTCGAGAGAATTCTTCAATGTCGGCGAGCCAACCGCCTCGACCCCGACCACGCGCACCGACGGCGCCAGCGCCTTGAGCGTCGTTGCGGTGCCGGCGATCAGCCCACCGCCGCCGATGGCGATGATGACGGTATCGACCTCGGGCATCTGTTCCAGTATCTCCAGCCCGGTGGTGCCCTGACCGGCGACGACCAGCGGATCGGCGAACGGATGAAAATAGGCCGCCCCGGTCTCTTCCACACGGTTCAGCGCGGCGGCATTGGCTTCGTCCCAGACAGACCCCGTGATGACGGTCTCGGCTTCCCAAGCCTGCAGCTTTGCCACCTTGGACGGGGAGACGTTCTCGGGCAGAAAGATCGAGGTCGGCACACCGGCCAAGTAACCCGCCCTGGCTGTTGCCAGACCGTGATTGCCGCCCGACGCCGCGACGATGCCCTTAGCAAGCGTATCCCGCGGCGTGGCCATCAGCTTGTTCGTCGCGCCGCGCGCCTTGAACGAGCCCGTTACCTGCAGCAGTTCGAGTTTGAGCCGCAGCTCGCTGCCCTCGATCGCAGGCGCCTTGAAGTGGCTCGCCTCGACCATCGGCGTATGCCGGACATGCCGATCGATGCGGGCAGCAGCGGCGCGGACATCGTCGATATCGATCATGCCAATTCACCCTCATACGGTACGGCGACGACGAAGCAGCAATTGCCCGGCACGACCCGGCCGGGCTGGCGCCAGCCATACAAAAGCCCGTCAGCGGCGAATCGCAGAATCTCAGGCGGCCGCGCCGGGTCGGTCACATGATGGACCCGGCCCGCTTCCTGCCCGGCTTCGACCATGGTCCCCAAGGGATGGAAGCTCTCGAACACACCACGGGTCGGTGCAAAGACATAACCCGACGGCCCCGGAATCTTCAAGATCCGGCGCTCTTTTGCGTGGCCGGCGCCGGAAGCCTGTTCGGGCGCCGGCAGAACACCCAGATGCGCCAGCACGTTCCTGACACCCTTGCGGCACACCACCAGCGCGTCGAGCGAGACCGTGCCGCCGCCGCCCATTTCGGTGCCGACGGTGGTAAGCCCGGCCCTGACCGATGTGGCGGTCGAGGTCCGCGCTTCGCCGAGATTGTCCACGACCACGGTCAGCGGGGCGTCGAACGCCACAACGGCGGCAACATTGCGTTTGTGATGCTCCGGGTCGGAGGTCGGCTCGACGATGGCGCTGGGCAGGATCTTCAGCGACGATCCGCCGGAATGCAGGTCGATAAAGGCATCGCCCATCGGATAGATAACGTCGGTGACATAGGCGGATATCTGCTGGGTGATGGTGCCGGCCGGATCGCCCGGATAGGTGCGATTCATATTCAGCCCGTCGACCGGCGACGTTCGGCGGCCCGCATCGACGGCGGCGACGTTGATCGCCGGCAATATGATAAGGCGGCCCTGAATCGCGGATGGGTCCAGATCGCGCAGGATCTCCCCCAGCACGATGGGCCCTTCGTATTCGTCGCCGTGGCAGCCCCCCTGAAGGATGACCGTTGGGCCGTGGCCGTTTGCGATGACGGCGAGTGGAATGCGCGTAACGCCCCAGGCATCTTCATGGGGTGAATGCGGGATATGGAGAAAGCCGGTCTGTTTACCCTGCTGCTCGAAATCGATATCCGTGAAGGCCGTGGACTTGCGCGCCATGTTCAGATCTTCATGTTTCAGTTGCCAGAATCGGGCGAAAAATCGGGCGGAAAAAGTCGGGGCGCACCGAAGCGCGCCCCATAGGCATTGTGGTCAGAGGCTCGGGAATGTATCCGGAAGCGGCTCGCCCAGCCATTCCTCGGTCAGGTCCGACAGGCGGTTGTTGTTCAGGTTGTAGAAGACGAAGGTGTCGACCCAGCGCAGTAGATCCGGGTTGCCCTTGGGAACGCCCACATGGGTCGGCGAATAGCGGAAGACGATCTTTGATTCCAGGGGGTTGTCGGGATCGCGCTCGGTCAGGTCTCTGGCGATGATATTGGCCGTGGCGAAAAGATCGGCCTGGCCCGAGAGATAGGCCGACGCCGCCGTCGCATCATCGTCGTAACGGGTAATATTGGCGTCCGGCGCCAGAGCGGTCAGTTCGATATCCTGGGTCGTGCCGCGCGCCACGGCGATCGTATAGTCCCCAATGTCGGCGGCGCTGGAAACGTCGATATCCTCCGGGCCGTACAGACCGATCGACAGCGCCGAATAGGGCGACGAGAAATCGATCTGAAGAGCCCGTTCCGGCGTCGCGCCCATGGCGCAAATGGTCAGGTCGATGCGCCCGGTCGCGAGATACGATATCCGGTTCGCGCTGGTGACATGCTGCAATTCCAGCTCGACGCCCATCGCGTCGGCCACCATCCTGGCCACCTCGATATCAAGGCCGATCGGCTCGTTGCTTGCGTCGAGATAGCCGAAGGGCGGCACGTCGACCGGTACCCCGATACGGATGGTTCCGGCATCGAGAATATCCTGAAGATCGGCCTTCGCCGGCGATCCCATCGCCAATACGGCGGCAAGGGACAGCGCCGCAAATCCTGTCAGTTTTTTGAGCATGGTATTTTCCTTCTCCCAGCTATGCCGTCAATGGAGTACGGCGTTCAGAAAGCTCTTCAGTTCGGGCGTCTTGGGGTTGGTCAGCGTTTCGTGCGCCTTCCCTTCTTCGTGGATGCGCCCTTCGTGCATAAATACGGTTCTGGTCCCCACGGTTTTCGCGAAATTCATTTCGTGGGTGACGAGCATCATCGTCATGCCGTCCTGCGCCAAAGACTCCAGCGTCCTTAGAACCTCGCCGACCAGTTCCGGGTCGAGCGCAGAGGTGATCTCGTCGAAAAGCATGATCCTTGGCCCCATGGCCAGCGACCGCGCGATTGCCACACGCTGCTGCTGACCCCCCGATAGCTCGTCGGGATAGGCTTTGAGGCGGTCGGCCAATCCGACCTTGGCAACCATGTCGGCCGCGACGCCGCGGGCCTCGGCATCGGGCATATTTCGAACGACCTTGAGCGCCAAGGTCACATTGCGCTCGACATTGAGATGCGGGAACAGGTTGTAGCTTTGGAAGACCATCCCGACCTTTTGTCTTAGGATGTTCAAATCGGCGCCACGCGCTGTCACATCGGTTCCGTCGACGGTGATGCGCCCCTTCTGGACCGGCTCAAGACCGTTGATGCAGCGCAGAAGCGTCGACTTTCCCGAACCGGATCGGCCGATGATGGTGACGATCTCCGAGGTCTCGATATTCAGGCCTATGTCCTTCAGGACCTCGGTAGGACCGAACGCCTTGCAGACGCCCTCGAGTTCAACGAGCGACATGGAATCTCCGTTCGAATTTGACGCTGGCCTGGGAAAGACTGAAGCAGATGACGAAATATATCGCCGCCACGGTCAGGTAGACGGTCATCGGTGCGAAGGTCGCGTTGTTCATGATCTGACCGGCACGGGTCAGTTCGACAAAGCCGATGACCGATGCCAGCGACGTATTCTTGACCAACTGCACCAGAAAGCCGACCGTCGGCGGAATGCTGATCCGGACGGCCTGGGGAATAATCACATAGCGCAGACGCTGCCCGTATCTGAGCCCCAAGGCGGCTGAGGTTTCCCACTGGGTTTTGGGCACCGATTGCAGACTGCCGCGCCAAATTTCCGCCAGAAAGGCGCTGGCATAGATCGAAAACGCCGTCACCGCAGCCGTCCAGGCATCGACATTGAGACCGAAAACGCTCAGGCCGAAGAAAAAGACAAAGAGTTGGCCAAGGATCGGCGTTCCCTGGATCAAGTTGATATAGCCGATCGCCAGCCAGTTCGCCGGACGGAACGGAACGATCCGGAGAATGGCCACGAACAAGGCAATGGCGCCGCCGATCAAAGCGGAAACGACGGTGAGTAATATGGTCCACCGCGCCGCCAGAAGAAGATAAGCGACATCATCCAAGCCGAATTCGCGCATCATCGTGCGGGTCTCCTCACGAATACGAGCCAGTAAAAGGCTGCAAAAACTGATCGGAATCCGAGGGTCAAAACTAAGTATATCAGCGTAATTGCCGTATAGACCTCAAACGACCGAAATGTCCGAGAATCGATGAATGACGCTGTATGGAAAAGTTCATTGGCCCCGATTGTCGAAACAATACTGGTTGTCAGCATCAAAAGTATGAACTGGCTGGTCAGTGCCGGATAAATGGCCTTAATGGCTTGAAACAAAATAATATATCGGAACACCTGAAAGCCGTTGAGACCAAGCGCAAAACCAGCCTCCCGTTGACTCTTGTGAACCGATTCGATCCCAGCTCGAATGATTTCCGCACTATAGGCGCCCAAGTTCAAAGATAGCGCCAACAACGCCGCCTCATTTGCAGAAAATCTCAGACCAATACTGGAAAGCCCGAAGAAGACAATGAACAATTGCACGAGAAGCGGCGTGTTTCTGAACGCCTCGATATAGGATTTGGCGAGAAGCTGGACGACATACGGCCCGCCAGTCCTGAGTGCCGCGACCAGCACACCGATGACAAGTCCAGCCAGAATGGCAATCGCCGACAGTTGCAGGGTCAGCAGAATGCCTTCGAGAATGTCGTCCCAATACGGCGCGAGCGCCCCAAATCTGAAGTTATAATTCATTTTGAGCAGCCTGTTCCCTGCAATGCCGTCCCATTTTTTGCATTATCTTGGGCTTCGCACCTGGAAGATGCTATATCTGTTTTATAGATGACGTCAAGACTCATGTATGAAACGAAGCGTGGTGCATTTCCATGACGAAGGAACAAACGACTTACACCGCGCCGGCTCTTGAAAAGGGTTTGGACATCCTGGAATTGCTGGCCGCCGAAGGCCGCTCGTTGACGACCCGCGATATCGGCGAGCGACTGGGCCGCTCGAAGAACGAAATATTCCGGATGGTTCGGGTTCTCATCAATCGCGGCTATATCGCGCGCGACCGCGACGGCGAAGGGCTGTCGCTGACCAACAAACTCTTTGCCCTGGGGATGCAGACGGCGCAGACTCGTGATCTCGTTGCCGTTGCCGGGCCGGTGGTCGAGACTCTGGCAGACGACATCCGCCAGTCCGTGCATCTGGTGGTCGCCAACCGCGGAGAAACGGTTGTCATCGGGGCCGTTTCCGGCGGTTCTGACATGACCTTTACGTTGAGACTGGGCTATCGCCGACCGCTGGTCGACGCCCATTCCGGATTACTGCTGATCGCGTTTCAGCCCGAGGAAATCCGTCGACGGATGATCCAAGAGAGCATCGTGCTGATGCGAAACGATTTGGATCTGGCAACGCTGGACGCCGACTTGGCGACCTTGCGGCAGGAAGGTTCGATCATCCGTGAAAGCCGGGATATCGTGGGCATAACCGATGTCGCGGCACCGATCGTTTTGAACAATGACCGCGCCGTCGCCTGCCTGATCGTCGCCTATCTCAATCGCCGTGAAACAGCGCCCAATTATGAAGCTGTGCGTGAAAGAGTCGTCGCCGCCTGCGCCGAAATCACCGCGGGGCTCGAGGATTACAGACCGCCGGCCCTCCCGAGGACGATGGTCGATGCGGCACCGTAAACGGTCGCCAGCATCGATGCCCCGCCGTCAATGACCGGTAGTGCGGCAGACGGTCGAGTCCGGGGCGCACCCCCGGACCCGACCTGTCTCCATTTTTGACCGTCGCGCGAGCGCCTGGATCAACAGCCCCCGCGCTTACCCGTCAATATGACGGGACGCCGGAAATCTGTCCGCCAAACCGGGTATAAACCTGTTTGACGCTGCCATTGGGCCTGGTTTCAATCACCAAATAGCCCGGCGCATCGCCCGGGATTTCGATCCAAGCCGTATAGCCCCGAATATCGCGGTTGTCACTAATGCCGCCGCCTGTCTCATGGATCGCCCGGCTCCCGGAATCCAAAGGAATACCGTATTGCTGCATGACGCGGTCGACCGAGGCTTCGACCCGCTCAGGTGCCGCCCCCATTGCTGTCGTCGAAGCAAAAATTACGCCGGCGCAAATGGAAGCCAAAGTTACTGCACGATTCATCGTATTGCCTCTTGCGTTTGGGATTGGTCGTCACGCCCCAGACGGCCCAGCCTATCAAATAGTACGACCTAAGCGACACTCAATAGGATGACGCTCATCCCGGCCCAAACCTTCTTGGCTATCCCCTTTCGGGTCCGAGGGGCACGCTGGCGGACGCCCGCGGCCCGTTTCCTATGCCGATGACACCCAGCTTTGCCGTCTGCCGGCCGATACCGCGGTGCCGATCGATACTAAGGGAGCTTTGGGCCTCATCACCCGTTGGTGTATCCTTGATCCGGCGCGACTCGGCCACCCATTCTCATCCACCTTAGATGCAGGCAGGCGGTGTGAAGCAAATTTTCAGTACTGACCGGCTCCAAGTCTGGCTGCTCGCGGTGATCGCCGTCGGATTCGTTCTGGTCGTGCTGGTTCAAGCCCGCTCGTTTCTGCTGCCGCTGGCTATCGCCATTCTGATTTTCAGCTTGCTGACGGCCGCCATCGACAGCATCACCCGCTTCCAATTCATGGGCATATCGCCGCCATTTTGGTTGGCGAACATTTTTGTGATTTCGATCACCGGGCTTTTCATTCTTGTGATCGTCGGCATCATCGCAGGTCAGGTCGACGCCCTCGTTGCCGCCGCGCCGCGTTATGCCGAACGGGTCCAAGAAATCGTGACCGATCTTTTTTCCTGGCTTGGCGACGACATTACAGCCGGTCTCGTCAATGCGATCGCCGATATCGATATCGGCACGCATGCGCGCTGGGTGGCGGGGTCGGCCGGTTACGGGCTGACCACGGTCATGCTGATCATTATCTATATCGGCTTTCTGATGGCCGAAAGAACGCATGCGGCGCAGAAATTCGACCGGCTGTTTCCCAATCCCCGCCGCGCCGTGTTGGTGCGCGGTGTCATCCAGTCGATCGGCAAAAGCATCCGCCGATATCTATTGGTCAAGACGATCGTCAGTTCATTGACCGGGCTGCTTACATTTGGGGTCTTGCGCTTGATCGGTGTCGATTTCGCCGAAACCTGGGGCCTGTTGGCCTTTTTCCTGAATTTCATTCCGAATATCGGCTCGATCATCGCTGCCGCACTGCCGACACTGGCATCGATGGTCCAGTTCGAAAATTGGACGCCGGTTCTGGTTGTGCTGTTCGGGCTCGGCACATTGCAATTTGTCATCGGCAACATCATCGAACCGCTGCTCATGGGGCGAACCCTGAATCTGAGTTCGTTCGCGATCATTCTGTCTCTGACGTTCTGGGGCGGGGTTTGGGGCATTGTCGGCATGTTCCTGGCGGTGCCGATCACGGTGATGCTCATGATCGTCTGCGCTCATATTCGCCCGCTTAGGCCGTTGGCGATCTTGCTGTCCGCCGATGGCGAACCGCCGGACGCCCGGAAACCCGAGGAATTGGGGGTGCCGGCCCCGGCAATCCGGTCCGGCCAGCAGCCTTATTCCGAAGGCGGATGATCGCCGTGCAGTCTGTCGATGATGCGGTAAACAAGTGCAAGATCATCGAAAACGCCGTGCAGCTCGTTCTCGATGTCGAGTACGGATGTGGTCAGCGAACCCATCGCCAGGAAATTCCCTTTTCGGCTAAGGGCAAGAAAGAATGAGTCATCTTCGAATCCCGCCTCCAGGCCTTTCACTCCCTTATCGCCACCCTCGGAGTCGCCGATGGCCAGCAGGTTCTCAAGAAATGCCGGTGTGAGAAGGTCGCGCGCGATCTCCGGGTCGGCCGCATGGACGTCGAAATGCTGCTCAAAACGGTCATGTGGCAAATCAACCTTGGGCATGCCGCGTCCGGAACCACCGGAAAACAATTCCCCCAGCTTATTGCGTACGGCGCCGTAATCGCGGGCGATCAGAATGGGTGATGGTACCGGATCGGGCACACCAATACGAAACAGCAACCCATCGAAGACCGTTTTCGACTTGTTTCTCGAGCTTTTGGACGACCCGCTCTTTCGCACAAGCCTCGCCTCGACCAGTTCGAATGGGGTATCGCGATAACGTCCCTCGATCCGATCGCTTAACGTCGCACGATCGAACGACTTGATGACCCCAAGCTGTTCCAGCCGTTCCAAGGGAAATCCGTTGACCGCCTCACGGTCATAGTCAAGCCCGCCGAGGAAGTCACAAATGACCGGCATGACCGTCTCGGCAACCGATCCCGCCCAACGGCCGGAGTGCCATTTCCACAACATAACGGCGCCGGCCCCACTCATGAACACGGGGAGGCCGAAAAAGAAGAACAAGCTGACCCAACCGCCACCACTGCCGACGACCCACGCCAATAGCAGACCGATCGCCAGCCCAACGCCCAAAACGATGGCAACATGCCGCTTCGCCGTGGCCAGCAACGTCGTCCGATCGCTTTCGAGCCGGTCCAATTCCGGCGCGATGCGGGCGTCAAAGACACCGGCAAACCCGGTTTCCATGGGGCTCCGTTCGGCAAATTTCGCGCTCATGGTGCCTCGTTCTGCTTGAACTTGCGGGTAGCGGATTTGTTCGAGGATTGCGACAATCATCAATGGCTCAAGCCGCGCACAATAGTCGACGCGGCCAGGCTTCGAAACCCTCGCCGGCCCGAATTGATTTCGGGGTTTGGCCTGCACCGCAAGGAACAGTCAATGAGTCGTTCCGAGAACCGTCTCACCACGGATCCGGCCCCCACGAAAACCTGGGGCGATGCGCGGTCGAACGGTCAGGCCATCGCGGTCATGAGCATCGGCATCTTCGGTCTGGTCGTGAACGACGCCATGGCCAAATGGCTCACCGACCATTATTCGCCGCTTCAGATCGTCTTTATGCGCAATCTTCTGGCCATGCCGATGATCGCCGCCATCGTCCTTGCTGTCGGCGGCCGGGCGGCGCTGCGAACGCCCCATCTTGCGCTGCATGCACTGCGCGGGGTCTTCTTGGTCGTCGGCGCCTTTTGTTTCTTCCTGGCGCTAACCTATCTGCCGCTGGCCGAGGCAACGTCGCTGATCTTTGCGGCGCCGATCTTCATCACGGCATTGTCGGTGCCGTTTCTACACGAAAAGGTCGGCTGGCGGCGATGGACGGCCGTGGTCGTCGGGTTTATCGGCGTTCTCATCATCGTACGACCGGGCGCGGCGGCCTTCCAGCCGGCTTCGCTGTTCGTGGTCGCGACGGCCATGCTGTATGCGCTGGCGATGATCAGCGCCCGGTGGATCAGCCGCGGCGAAACGGTCTGGACCATGATGTTTTATGTCGTGCTGTTCCCCTTGCTTATCAGCGCGCTTCTGGCGCCGCTCGCCTGGACGACACCGCAAATGGCCCATATGCCCCTGTTTTTCGGGATGGCGATTTTCGGCACCCTGGGCATGACCTTTATCACACAGGCGTTTCGCATGGCGCCGGCGGCGATCGTGGCGCCGTTCGATTACACCGCCCTGATCTGGGCAAGTCTGCTGGGCTGGCTGATCTGGACCGAGATTCCAAGCGTCTGGACCTATAGCGGCGCGGCCGTCATCATCGCCAGCGGCCTCTATATCGTCATCCGCGAGACCCGTCACGGACCCGAGCGGGGCTGATGCGACGCACAATCGCCGAGGACGGCATCGATGCGTATTAGCTGAATAGGCGCTGCATGCTTGCAGCGTCGACATCCATGCCATCGCCGGGTCGCAGCATCACCCCGATTCCGGTATCGATATACGAGATCCCCTGATTCTGCCGCATGGCGACCAGACCCGTAAAGCTGTTGCCGTCGAGACCAATGCCCGGCCCATACCCCCCTTCGGGGCCGGCCGGATCCATGACGGACCCGTCGGGTCTCTCCATGATCCAATGAAGCGCGATCGCCGGAATAAAGAGGCTGTCCGGTCCGTTACGAACCACGCGCAGCAATCGTTCGTTGGCCGTGGGTCTTCGCGGCGCTTGGCGATGGACAACCATACCAACATTTCGGGCCCTCGTGATTTCATTGCGATAAATCAGCTGAAGGCCAAGCCCGATCGGCGATCCTGCATTGATGAAGGCTGAGCTATCAAGCCCGACCATTTGCGCGGCTTCGTATAGATAACTCGGCATTGAATAGCCGGAGGCCGGCGTCGGCACGGCGCCACCGCCGCCGCCCGTAACGGAATACAAGCGCTGCTCGGACTGCGTATTGCTAGCAAGGGCCAGGGGGGCCGCCCATAACATCGGATCCCAGTTGGGATTGGCGGCGATCCGGGTCGCGCCAAGCTCGATGGCCGCACACATGAGGCAGGCGGCCCCGCATGATGCGGGCATACGTTGCCGATAGGCCTCTCGTGGCATCGAAAATCTCCTTATAAGTACATGATGCCTCAATTATACAACCATGAGTATTACGGGATATCAATCCGCTTCATCGCTGGACTTATACCGAAGTCGGCTAGTATCGTCGTTCAATCCGCTAGCTTTGGCCGCTGGCTTTGGCCGCCGGTCACACAAGAATGAAGATCGGCTATCCGCTCCATGATCCCCATGTCCGACAACATGCGCGGCGCTGTCTTGATGATGGGCAGCATGGCGGCGTTCGTGACCAACGACACGCTGATCAAGCTGGCGTCGGACGACATGTCGCTTTACCAGGCGATTTTGATTCGGGGCATCATCGCGACCGTTTTGATCGCCGCGATCGCATGGCGGCAACAGGCGCTGTTCTTCCGCCTGCCGCCCAGCGATCGGCGGTTGGTCGTATTCCGAACAGTGGGCGAGGTCGGGGCGACGATGTGCTTCCTCACCGCCCTGATCAACATGCCGCTGGCCAATGCGACGGCGATCCTGCAATCGCTGCCGCTGGCCATTACGCTGGCCGCCGCGATCTTTTTGAAGGAGCCGGTGGGATGGCGCCGCTATACGGCGATCATCATCGGCTTTTGCGGCGTGCTGTTGATCATCCGGCCCGGCGCAGCGGACTTCAACAGCTATTCTTTGCTGGCGCTGGCCGCAGTCGGCTTCATCGTATTGCGCGATTTGACGACGCGGCGACTTTCCCCCGGAATCCCCTCTTTGCACGTGGCCTTTGTCGCGTCGGCGGCGATCATGGTGCTGGGCGCCGGCGGATCGACCCTGGGACCCTGGACCGCTGTCGATCTCTATGGACTGGCTCTGTTGACCGGTGCAGCGCTGTGCCTTTTCGCCGGCTATCTTATGGCCGTCATGACAATGCGCGTCGGTGATATCGGCTTCGTCACGCCGTTTCGCTATTCTATCCTCATCTGGGCGATCATTCTTGGTATGTTGGTTTTTGGCGATATTCCCGACGCGCTGACGCTTTTTGGGATTGCCATCGTGGTCGGTACGGGGTTGTTTACTATCTTCAGGGAACGCAAACTGGCACATGCGGCAGCGGCCGCAAGACGGTCCGGCGCACTCAACGCACGTAGCTGAGTTCCATTTGCCGGGGCC